>WNGQ01000272.1_pt1 | contig 56961 bp, 38 predicted proteins | sample 5407661 | NCBI WGS metagenome assembly WNGQ01 (sample SAMN13153382, study PRJNA577476) | soil metagenome | isolation source: 60 cm soil or saprolite under Garry oak tree replicate 2 | place: USA:California | collected 2016-06-15 | reverse complement strand
ACCACGGCCAGCGGCGTCAGGGCCGGTTTGCCTTGCCAATGAGTCACGAACTTTTGGCCGTCGAAGTGCGGGCTAACCGGATAAAGTCCGCGGACAAGCCGGACGACGCGGTTTTTCTCCGGGTCCACTTTGGCGGGCACGACGATCATTTTAATCCCGGTAGCTACCAGGAAGGCGCCGAAGACGTAAAGGACCCAATGCAGCCAGGAGATCAGGGCCACACCCACACCAATCATCACCCCGCGCATGACCAGCGCGCCCAGAATGCCCCAGAACAACACGCGATGCTGGTGTTCGGAGGGGACAAGAAAGTAAGCGAAAATCAGGGCGATGACAAAGACGTTGTCCATAGAAAGTGAAAGCTCGATGAGGTAGCCGGTGAGGAATTCCCAAGCCTCTCTCTCCCCGCGGAGCGCCTTGAGTCCCAGGCCAAAGACCATCGCCAGCGCAAACCAAATGGCCGTCCAGAGCAGCGCCTCTTGAAACTTGACGACGTGGGCGCGCCGGTGAAACACGCCCAGGTCCAGGGTCAGAAAAATCAAGACCCCGGTGATGAAGGCAGCCCAGTGCCAACCGGTGATTTCAACCTCTGCCGGCATTCGGCTAGGCCCTGGCAGCCGCAACGGTCTCCACCGGGATCGGTCCGCTGCCGATGTGCGGGCGTTGGCCTTTGTGCCACCACAGGACCAGCGCGCTGGCGATGTAGATGCTCGAGTAAGTGCCGGTCAGGATGCCGACCAGGAACGTAAACGCGAAATCGTTTATCACACCGCCGCCGAACAGGTAGAGGGAGAGCGTCGCCAGGAAAACCGTCCCGGAGGTGATAATCGTGCGGCTTAGAGTTTGATTGAGCGCCTGGTTCATTACCTCCCGGAACGTGCCCCGGATGCCCAGCTTCAGGTCTTCGCGGATGCGGTCGAAGATGACGATGGTGTCATTGATGGAGAAACCGATGATGGTCAACACGGCGGCGACAGTCGTCGCGTTGAGTTCGCGGCCGACCAGGAAATACCAGCCGAGGGTCATTAGAACGTCATGGATGATGGCCACGACGGCGCCGACGGCAAACGAGAACTCGTAGCGGAAGGCCACGTAAACCAGGATGCCGAACATCGCCAGCAACGAGGCCAGGATGGCCGTGCGTTGAATTTCCTGCCCAACGATGGGGCCGACGCTGTCAACGAGCAGTGGTTTGCCGGAAGGCGTGCCAAAGCCAAATTGAGCCTCAGGGAACTCCCGCTTGAGTTCATTGACGATTTTGTCGCTGACATCCTCGGTGCGGGTTCCCGCTTTGCCGAGATTGCGGGCGGTGATGCGCAGCTCATCAGTGCCCTTGGAAATATCGCGCTGATAAGAGACCAGCACTTCGCCGGAGCTGGCTTTGGCCGCCGCTTCGCGCAATTTATCCACGCCGATCTTGTGCTGCTGGTCGAAGCTCAAGGTGATATTTACCCCTCCGGCAAACTCAACTCCAAGCACATCATGGCCGCGCACAAAAATCCCATAGGAATTTCCAATCAGGATCAACAGCCAGGAGGCGATGAACGCGGGAATCGCCCAACGCATGAAATCAATGTTCACGTTGCGAATGAGATGAAGCATCGGCAACTGTTTGAAGAGATCTTTGGCAAGGAGAAAATCGAAAATGAGCCGCGTGACAACCAGGGCGGTGAACAGGCTGGCGGCCACGCCGATAGTCAACGAAACTCCGAAGCCTTTGACCGAGCCGGTGCCCATGAAAATCAAAATGATGGACGATATGAGCGTCGTCACGTGGGAATCGAAGATCGTGCCGAAGGCCCGGCTGTAGCCGGCAGACAAAGCGCCGCGCATGGATTTGCCCTTGGCCGATTCCTCGCGGATTCGCTCAAAGATCAGCACATTGGCATCCACAGCCATCCCGATGGTCAGCACGACCCCGGCGATGCCGGGCAAGGTGAGCGTCGTTCCAATCGAACACATCACCCCCAACAGAATGATGATGTTCAGAATCAAGGCCACATTGGCAACCAGGCCCGCCAGCAGATAGTAAATCAACATGAAGGCGGAAACCGAAATGACGCCGATGATGGAGGCCTTGATGCCGCTGCGGATGGAATCTTTGCCCAGGGTTGGGTCCACCTCGCGTGACTCAATGATTTTGACCGGCGTTTTTAGCGGGTTTTCCAGAACGTTCTGCAGCGTGAAGGCTTCCTGCTGGGAGTACTCGCCCTCAATCACGCCGCTGCCACCTTCAATTGGACTTTTGATTACCGGTGCGGTCTGCAAATCGCCATCAAGAATGATGGCTAATTGGCGGCCGACATTGTCCCGCGTGATGCGGCCGAAGGTGTCCGCTGCGGCAGGATCGAGCGTGAAGGCGATTTGGGGCTGGCCCAGATTGTCCCGGGTGACCATGGCGCTCTTGATCCCGCCGGCCATTTCGGGTTTTTTCTTGACCAAATATTTTTCAGCCTGTTTTGCCCCACTGGGCAGAGTTTTGATATGGGTCAAAACTTCGTACCCCGGAACCGTAGCTCCCTGTTCCAACAGGTTTCGACTGTCCTCGTGAACGAGGCGAAATTCCAAAAAGGCCACCTTCTGAATCGTTTCCTTGGCGCTTTCCTTGACTGCCTCAGAAAGTCCCGGCAGTTGAATCAGGATACGGTTGTTTCCCTCCGGCTGAATGACCGGCTCAGCCACGCCGAATTTATCCACGCGCTTGCGCAGGACTTCGACCGCCTGGGAGAGCGCGATGTCTGCGGCCTGAGCGTTTTCCAGCCGGTTGGTGTCCACCTCAACCAGAAATGAAGTGCCGCCTTGCAAATCCAGGCCCAAGCGGATTTTCCCGGCGGCTTCGCGTTGGAGCCGGTTCAGGATGTAAGTGGTCGGGTGCGATTCATTTTTAGCCTCGAAGTATGGGAAATAGCGGGTGATATCGTTGGTGCCGATGGCGTCCTGCAGGTTGCCGTATTGGCGTTCGGGCCGGCTCTTCTGGAGTTGCTGAGCGCGCTGGAGGATGGCCGTGAACGTGGCGTCGCGGCTGACCGCGCGGTCACGAAACACCTGAACCAGGTCGCGTCCTCGCGGCGGGTACATCTCGTAGAACGACCAGAGCACGACAAAAAGGATCAGAACAAGCTTCCAAAGATGATTTCGGTTCATGAGAGCAAACTAGGATTGGCTGGACTCGCCGTTGCGCTCGGTAATTTACTAGGATTGGCTGGACTCGCCGTTGCGCTCGGTAATTTCCGCAATGGCGGACTTGGTAATTTCGAATTTGGCGTCGGCGGAGCGGAGGGTGAGGGTCTTTTCTTTGACCGTCACGACGACACCGACGACGCCACCGGTTGTCACGATTTTATCTCCGGGCCGGACAGTCTTGAGGAGTTCGGTCAGGTGCTTTTGCTTTTTCTGCTGCGGGCGGATGAGTGCGAAGTAAAACACGATCACCAACAGACCCAGCGCCGGCAGGCTGGTCCAGAAAGGCGGCGGTTGCTGACCCGGCTGCGCGGGCGGCGCCAGCGCTAGCAAAGGGTTCAGGCCAAACAAGTCCATATCATTAAATGAGCCGTTTAATCTATGGACGCTTGCGGTTTTGGCAAGCTTTACCTTGGGCGGTTGGGTGGCTTGGGGTGGCTTGGGAGGCGCCTCGAACGGCGAGTTGATTCGAATTAGCAGACACCGGCGGGCGAAGTCGAGAGGAGGCGGAGTTGGTCGCCAGCCCAACGGGCAGTTGTTCTCGCAGCGCCTTATCTGGTCATAGGACGGCAGTAGTTGGCGGGTTGAACTGTCAGGGCTTATTCTTTGGGTTTAGAGACGGGACCACACCACATGAACGACTTCTTCCTCGCTCGTTCGCAGGTGCTCGCCATTGGTTGACTAGAATTTGCCCTGAAAACCGCAACCCGTACACAAAAGAGATATACTATTTTCCCGCCACAAGTTTCGGAGTTTCGGCGCCGCCTTTGACAGAAACGCCCTGTTGCCTTAGGATGGCTTCGTGAATCCAACAATTGCCGCGCCGGTTGACTGGATAGAGTCTGTTGGAAATCTGCGTTTTCCATCGAAAGCGAATCATCGTCTTCAAGAACTAATGGACCGCAACAACGAAGGGCTTTTGCAGGAATCTGAAAGGGAGGAACTGGAGGCATCGGTTGAATTGAGCCAGCAATTGTCGCTCGTCCGCGGCGAGGCGTTGCAGATTCTAGGTAAGCAGCCGTAATGAGCGTCTCGGAAGAACTGTCGCGCGCGGTTCGGGTGCGCGCTGACGGGCGGAGCCAATATTACCTGATGCATGAGAGCCTCCAGGGAGCCACTTTTTACATCGAACACATAATCCCACAATCCAAGGGCGGACGCTCCGATTTGGAGAATCTCGTGCTGGCGTGCCCTGGATGCAATCTGCATAAGGGCAGCAGGATTACCGCGATTGATCCGGCGACTGGCGAGGACGCGCGATTATTTCATCCCATCCAGCAACTCTGGCCAGAACACTTTCGGTTTAACGGCTATCAAATCGAGGGATTGACTGGCGCGGGCCGCGCAACGACTGCCAGTCTGCGCTACGGTGGCAGTGCCAAGATGCGCCCTGACCATCGGTGGCTGGCGTTTGGTGATTGATAAACGGCCAAGCCTCACAAATCCACAGTGGGCAATCAGCGCTCAGATGTAATACATCTTCTCTTTCTCGGCGCTTTCTTCGAGCAACTGCTGAAACGTCACCGCCTCGGCCGCGGTTTCCATGGCGCGCTGCATCCTTTGCCAGGCGCGCCGAAGTTCGGGCGGACAATCGGGATCGTGAAGCGCCGGTGTGTCAAACACCGTGCCGTGCACCGCGCGCAGCACGTCGCCCAGCGTTATTTCGGCCGGAGCCCGCGCCAGCAGATAGCCGCCCTCTTTGCCGCGGATGCTGCGAGCGATTCGTTGGGCCTTGAGCTCGATCAAAATCTGGACCAGATAACTCGCAGGCACCCCCTGCTCAGCCGCCAAGTCTTCCACCCGCAGCGCCTGGCCAGTCGAATAATGCCGCGCTAACCCCAGGACAGCGCGCATGGCATAGTCGCTCTTTACCGATAGCTTCACGCGCCGAACTTAGGCGGCGACAGGTGAATATGCAACAGTCACGGCTCATCGAGCCGTCAGGAATTGTTGCTCTGCGCGTTGACAAGGCGCCGACTCGGTGCAAGTTGCTTTAACTCTGCGTGTGCAGAGGCAGCTTTATGAAAATTACAGAAATGGATTTTCCTAATGACCCCGAACCCTCGCCTGTCTCGGCAGAGCAGAATTCGCTGCTCTCGCCTTCGGCGGCGGCTCCGCCGTCGGACGACCACCTGCTGGATGCTTACTCGAAGGCGGTGGTCCAAGCCGCCGAGGGAGTCGGGCCGTCGGTCGTGAATATCGAAGTGCGGCGGCGGGATAGCCGGCGCCAGGGCAGCGGCTCCGGGTTCGTCTTCACCCCGGACGGCTTCGTCTTGACCAACAGCCACGTCGTCCACCGCGCCGACAGAGTTGAGGTCACCCTGTCGGATGGACGACGCCCGGATGCGCACGTGGTCGGCGACGATCCCGATACGGACCTGGCTGTGGTTCGGGTTTATGCCCCGCAACTGCGCCCGGCACGCCTGGGCGAATCGAAGAGCATTCGCGTCGGCCAACTCGCCATCGCCATCGGCAGCCCCTATGGTTTTCAGTGCACCGTCACGGCGGGTGTCGTCAGCGCCTTGGGCCGGTCGTTCCGGGCCAACACGGGCCGGCTCATTGACGATATCATCCAAACCGATGCCGCGCTGAATCCAGGCAATTCGGGCGGACCGTTGGTCAATTCACGCGGCGAAGTGATCGGGGTCAATACGGCGGTGATTCTTCCGGCGCAAGGCATCTGCTTCGCGCTGAGCATTGACACGGCTAAATACGTGGCCGGCTGGCTGATCAAAGAGGGCAAGATCCGGCGCAGTTACATCGGCGTGGGCGGACAAAACGTGCCGCTGCACCGCCGGCTGGTGCGTCATTACCAATTACCGGCTGCCAGCGGCGTGTTGGTGATCTCAGTCGCGCCCGGTGGTCCGGCAGCTCGCGCCGGCTTGCGCGAAGGTGACGTGCTGGTGGACTTCAGCGGCCAGCCAGTGTCATCCATTGACGCCTTGCACAAATTGCTCACCAGCGAACGAATCGGCGCCAAATCGCAGCTCACGATTATCCGCGGTAGTGAGAAACTGGGGCTGCAGATAACGCCCGCAGAGTCCGCCACCTAAGGGTTGTTTTATCCGGCCCTGGGCTGCCGACACTGGGCGACCGGGCTCCGTCGGCATAGGTCCGCGTCTGAGCTTTTAGCGGGGATTTCGGAAATTATCCTCGTTCGCGTCCTCCTGGTCGTCTCAAATGGTCTGAATCGGCGCTGGTTCGGCGAGAAGGTAAGGCTCGATTACGATTATGACCACGAGACCGAGGACGAGGGGAGATGCGAATCGGGGCTTGCTCGCCTGGCTGGGAACCGCTTTAATCCCTGCACCAGCGCCACAAGACTATGGAAATCCAAAAGATGATTACCGGGGACTCGCATGAATTACTCCTTGCGGGGCGCATTGATGGCGAAGGCGCCAATCAACTGGAGGAGGAAATCCTCCAGGCGATGCGTTCCGGCGCCAGACAAATTTACGTGAACCTCAAAGAGGCGACCTTCCTCTGCTCGGCGGGGCTGCGCGTTTTGCTCCAATATTGGCGCCAGATGAAAAATAGCCAGCGCCTGCTTCAGGCTACGCGCCCATCGCCCGAAGTGGATGCCGTCCTCGCCACCTCCGGCTTCCGGGAGATGCTCGTCGAGAAAATCTGACCGGCCGGCGCCGCTGACCGGGTGCGCGAATGTGGAAGTCGCTCTGACGAACCATCCCGAAGACAAAAAGAGGCTGCTGGCCGCGCTCAGCGGTTTCGCCCAGGCCAACCAATTGCCCGCCGTCGTCGTGCGAGCGGCTGACCTGGCGCTGGAGGAACACCTGACCAACGTGATGAACTACGCCTATGACGACGCGCAGCCGCATCAAATCCGGGTTCGCCTGGCAGTCGAGCAGGGCCACCTGCTGATCGAAGTGGAGGACGACGGCAAGCCTTTCAATCCTCTGCAAGCGTCGGAAGTGGACACCTCGGTGCCGTTGGAACAGAAACCTATCGGCGGCTTGGGAATCCACCTGATGCGCCGATTTATGGACGAACTGCACTACCATCGGGAGGGAAACAGGAACGTCCTGGGCATGCGCAAACGCCTGGACCCGCCCGCCACGTAGCCTCAATACCTTTCCAAACTTGGCCCCACGTAAGCTTGCGGTCCGGGCGGGACAAGCGAGAGTAGGCCGGCTTGAATTGAAACAGCACGAGCTACACTCATGCTCAAAAAACAGGACACCCCGTCCAAATCGAGCGCACCCAAACTAAATGTCGCGGCCTTTTTTTGCGTAGCGCGTCAGGAAATAACGCATAGGATAGAAGCCGAGACGCTCTCAGTGGAGCCTCAAATGCGTAACAGGTTTTGGTCGATCTTAGAGTTTTGGGAGCGAGAGATGGGAACCACCTCGGGTGCCGTCACTGGACTCGTTCAGCGGGCCTTGCTTTCTGCGGCTGCCGAGCAGATTGGCCCTCTCCGAGGATTACGGGTGGTGGTGGATCGTGTTGCTTGGGCAAGCATGCGTCAGTCGGTTTTTGACGGCGCGCGACCGGACCCTGGGCTGACCCGGCAGCTACCAACCGGAGCGCTTACTGCCTGCGCTCAAAGCGATCTTGTTCGCGGCCTACCAGGCTTGCGGCCGGCGGTTAGTGGCCATGGTGCGGGCGTGAGCGCGGCGGCTCATTTGCTCACTGGTTGATTTGCCGAAGCGGCTCCTTCTGTCTGAAGCACTGAGCTCATCTTGCCGAGTGCGGGAGGGTCGAAGTTCAGTGCCTGACGCCAATCGTTGCCGATTCGGACAAATCTCATCGGACCTGTCGTCGTGCTGCCGTCGGCCCAGTTATATTCGATCTGCAAGCTTGCATCCTCCCCGGAAACATTTCGCTCCAGGATGCGTGAGGAGACGAGAATATCGCGGTCGTCGTGCGGTTTGGAACGATCAAAGAGACTTAACATATACTCGTCCGCTGAACCATACTTTGCCCGCACAGCCTCCGGTGCAGCCGCGAAGACCGCCTCGACCTCGGCCCGGGAGCGCTGATCTCCCCAAGCCACCGCGTCGAAGATGACATTCGTGTCTTCTTTCATTTTTGCCCATTGTAAGGTCTGATACGTGGATTCGGGGTCTGCAAATCCGACGTTCCTCATCTCCCCGGCAAGAAGGAGTTTACCGGTACTTGCCTGGGCGGCATCCGCTGTTTTGGATTCGGCCTTTGTGGAAGCTTTAGCCCTGCTTACGGCCTCGGCTTTCGTCTCACGTGCTTTGAGCACCGCCAATTCGCCACGCAGACGAGCCAATTCTGTCTGCTCCTTGGCCCGCTGGCTTTCCGATGATTGCGCCTCCGCCCTCAGCCGTTCTCCGTCCTCACGCAGCTTCTCCGTTTCAGCGGTCTGCTGCCGCAGAACCGCCACTTCTTCTTTGAGACGCTGGTTGGCGAGGTGTTGAAGAACGATTGGGGTGGTTACACTCGCCGCCACCAGGGCGGCAATTCCGATCTTTGCTTGAGTCGAAGCCATAATCAGTTGAATAGTTGACGTTATCGTGAGAGATGCCAGGCCATTAGCCGCCGCAATGGCCGCCACGGCCAGGCCAGCAGGCGCGGCTTTCAGCGCCTCTGCCGATAGGATCGCCGCTAAACTCGCAGCGGAAATGGTGATGCCACGCTTTGCGAAGATGCCGCGCAAGTGGTCCATCGCGCGCGCAACCCGCTTCTGCGCTGCATCCGGCCCCAGCCCCAGTCGAACGCCAATCTGTTCGGCAGTCTTGTCCTCGAAGTAGCGCCAGAGAATCACTTCGCGCTCGCCTCGCTTGAGCTGAGTAATCGCTTCATCCAAGTGCAGAGCCAATTGGTGCCAGGTTTCCTGGGATTCATCCACAATTAGTGTTTTCATGGTCGCAGCCTCGCATTCGCGTTGGCGACGGCGCTCCTCGCTTCTGACGGTGTTAACTGAAAGGTTGCGAGTAGTCTCGTAGAGCCATCCGGTCAAAGAGGAGCGTCCCTGCAACCGATCGGAATGCTGGGCCAGAGCCAGAAATACACCTTGAGTAACTTCTTCGGCCAAGGCCGCTGCCCGCACTATCCGCAGTGCCGTAGAGTGGACCAGATTGACATGACGACGTACCAGCTCCGCAAACGACTGCTCGCACCGGCGGCAGACGTATGCACGAATGAGCATTTGGTCAGTGTCATCTACCATTCAAAGATAATACACCGCCGGAGCGAAAATCGGACAGTGATTCACTTGGCCAGATCGGACAGATCTCCTTGCCGCGGGTCGGGGGGGCCCGGTGACTCCACTCCAAGCTCAGCTACTAGCCAGGCCCAGGCCCGTTTAGCCAAGTTAGCTGGTATCGGAAGCGTTATTCCAGGGTAGCCACTCGGTCGGGTGTTCGAGGGCTTCCTTGGCGCGGCGTTGGAGGGTGCAGAGGTAATTCAGTGGATTGGCAGCGCAGAGGCGACAGGTATGGATAAGGCTCATGAACATATCGCCCAACCGGGCGCCGTTCTGCGTTTTGTATCCCAGGGAGTTTTTGCGGTGCAGGATGGCCATTTTGAGGCTCCGCTCGCAGATGTTATTGTCCAGGGGCGCGCCAGCAAGGCGCATGAACAGGGTCAAGGGTTCCCAATGATTGCGCATGTAGTTGAAGGCCTGACCCAGCCCTGAGTTGGGCTCTCTCAGAAGGAAGCCGATAAATGCCCCCGCTAAAGTGCATGCCAGACCCACCCAGCTCAGAACCAGAATATCTTTCTGAGAGGCTTTGTACTTGATGAATTTTGAGAATCTGCTCATGACATTGAGATTGCGGGATAGATTATTCTGCGAATCCAAGACGACCACATCTCAATGGCTAATAATTACGCCTCCTCCCATTGAGGTAAGCTCCTGGTGTTATGGATCAGTGCCCTTTCAAGCCCAGGAACAAAATCACCAAATCAATCACGAACAACAGCACGATCGTTACTTCCAATATCAGCATCCAGCGGTTGGTCTGATCGTGGTTGAGCAGTTGATAGAGATCAGCCAGGGTTTGGAGCTTTCCATCAATGGTCCGATGCCAATCGGCCAGATGGAATCGGGCCGAAATGTTCTCGTAAATGCGCGCCAGGTGCCAATCGCCGAAGAATTTTGTGATGTTGGAAAGCTCATCGCTGAAGCGGGCCAGGTCAATGCGGATTTCCCGCAGCTCCCGGAGCATGATGGTGCGCCCACGCATTGGCCGCGCGCTCAGATCGCGGTACGCCCGATCCAATGAATCATCCAGAATGCGATCATAGGCCTCTAACTCGGCCAACTGCAGATTGGCCAACTCCATGACGTAGAGTGTTTCGTCAAAATTCTGCGGCTCATCTATGATCAGCGCCGCGTCCCAGTCGATCACCACCAGATCGTGCTCATAATAACTCAGGAAACGCCCGGTGGACTCGTCGGCTTCCTGTTTGGAGAGATGATCGATATCCGGTTCTTGCGTCAGCAGCGAGGCGACTTCGCGGCGATTCGCTCGCAGCCAGTTTTCAGCTCTCAAGGCCGCGCCGTCGTCGGTCAATAACGGCGATTCGATGCAGAAGGCCGTGTAGGCTTCTTCTTCGGCCAGATGCCGCACTGGCCGGATAAAGTAATCAACCAATTCGCGGCGCACTTCTTCGGCCAGCCGCCGGACCTCTTCGTGCAGCGAGCCGTTGCTGAATTGCAGTTCGTGATAAGCAACCAGGTCTTCGATTTGCCGGACTTCAAACGGCACCCGGACGGTAATGCTCAAGGCGCCGACCGGCAGCAGCTTGATGACCCGCTGCATGCGCACCGGTCCATGCGGCCCAATCCGCTCCAAAGGCGGCAGACGGACCATTTGTGGTCGGTAAAAGAACAGGTGCCTCGGACTGCGTTTGCTGGCGTCCACCACGAACTGCGCCACCGGTTGGCCGAGCAACTCGCGCACAGGCTGGCGCGTCATCTCGTAGGCCAGATCAAAAGCGTAGATATAGACCACTTCGCCGATGTATTGCTTGATTTTCGGCAAGGGACTTTTCCGCTCCAGAGTTTTGGGTTGGTCCGAGGACGAGATCATAGCCAATCCAAATTACCTTACCGCCCTGTGAAAGTCTAAGCCGAGCCGTCATTTTCGCTAAGTTGTTGAGGCGGAAAGGCCCGGAGCGCCGGTCCAGGACACGCCCGGCCCGGCTTGGTCAGACCCGGATTCTTCTTGCTACGACTCGAATCTCCTTGTAAACACGCCAAAGCAATTCTGCGCAAACTCGTGAAGACCGTTTATCCAAGTGGGCGGGGCGTTAGGGAACTACACCAGGTGGGAGCATCCGCAATGGGCTCAAGGCGATTTTTTGTGCCTAAACTCCCGCGACGGGAATTATGAGTTTATCCCGGCGCACCTTCCTGAAAACCACCGGCCTGATTTGCGGAGCGGCGACAGTGCCGGCGTGGGTTTTGGAGGCCGAAGCGGCGGAAGCGGCCGCAATCGACAAAAACCAACTGGCGGAGGTCGCCCTTGCGCGCGCGAAACAATTGGGCGCAACTTACGCCGATATCCGCATCAACCGTTATCGCAATGAGTCCATCTTCGCGCGCGAGCAGCAGATCCAGAACGTATCGCGCAGCCAGAGCTTCGGCTGCGGCGCGCGGCTGCTCATCAAAGGGGCGTGGGGGTTTGCCGCCAGCCACCAGGTCACCCCGGAATCAGTGCGGCGCATCACTGAGGAAGCGGCTGAGATTGCTCGGGCCAATGCGCTCTACCAGCGCAAGCCGGTCAAGTTGGCGCCCGCCCCAAGAGTGATCGCTCAATGGAAAAGCGCCTTTGAGTTGGACCCGTTTGAAGTTTCGACGGACAAGAAGGTGGAGTTTCTGCTGAAACTCAATGAGACGGCGATGCAGGCCAAAGGGGCGAGTTTCGTCACCTCGAGCTTGGCGTTTCAAAACGAACAGAAGTTTTACGCCTCAACCGACGGTTCGCGCGTCGAACAATATATCATTCGAACCCTTCCCTTTTTCACGGTTACGGCCATCAATCGCAGCGCCGGCGATTTCCAGACGCGCAGCAGCCTGCCGGGCCCGAAATCCATCGGCTACGAGTATGTCGAGAATTATCCCTGGTTGAATGAAGCGCAGCAGGCAGGCGAAGAGGCCGTGGCCAAGCTCAGTGCCAAACCGGTCACTGCCGGCAAGTACGACATCATTCTCCATCCATCGCATCTGTGGCTGACGATTCACGAATCGGTCGGCCATTCAACCGAACTGGACCGGGCGTTGTTGTGGGAAGCCGACTTCGCCGGCACAAGTTTTCTTACTCCAGACAAGGCAGGTAAACTTCAGTTCGGAGCGAAGATTTGCAATTTCTTTGCCGATCGCACCCAACCGGAGGGTCTGGCCACTGTGGGCTACGATGATGAAGGTGTGCCGGGACAACGTTGGTATCTGGTCAAAGACGGGATTTTTGTGGATTGGCAAACGACGCGGGACCTGGCGCCGCTGATCGGGCACAAAACCTCTTACGGCTGCCTGCACGCCGACAGTTGGGGCAGCGTCCCATTTCCGCGGATGCCCAATGTATCGCTCGAAGCCGCCAAAGACGACGTTTCGCTGCAGGACTTGGTCGCCGACGTAGATAACGGCATCTTGATTTATGGCAACGGCAGTTGGTCAATCGATCAGCAGCGTTACAATTTTCAGTTCGGCGGCCAGACCTTCTGGGAAATCAAGAAAGGCAAAATCGGCGCGATGCTGCGCGATGTGGCCTATCAATCGCGCACGACCGATTTCTGGAACGCCTGCGACGGTTTGGGCGGCCAGGCCACCTACCAACTCAACGGTGCAGCCAACGACGGCAAAGGCGAACCCACCCAGGCCAACGCAGTCAGCCATGGGTGTCCCATCGCCCGGTTCCGCCAAATCAACGTGCTCAACACCGCTGCGAAGAAGGCGTAGCCCGTAATTGTGCAACCCGCCGGCTCGCGGACATGCCCGGCCCAGGCAACGCCGGAGGACCGCGGCTCTAATAGCCTCAGTCGCTTGCTTTTCGCTTAACATCGGTGAAGACAAAATAGGTCCGCGCGCGGCGCTGGACAAAGAAGTATAAATTATGGCAACTAAAGATGCTCGGATCGATTCGTACATCGCCAAGTCTGCGGACTTTGCCAAACCAATCCTCACGCACATTCGGAGGCTGGTTCATGCGGCCTGCCCCCAGGTGGAAGAGACGATGAAATGGAGTTTCCCGCACTTTATGTACAAAGGGATACTGTGCAGCATGGCCGCATTCAAACATCATTGCGCGTTCGGGTTCTGGAAAGGGGCCTTGATACTGAACAAACGGGCAGGCGCCGGGGAGGTCAAAGAAGCTGCGATGGGGCAATTTGGCCGTCTCACCGCGGTTTCGGACCTGCCGCACGACGAAGTGTTAACCGGCTACGTCAAAGAAGCAGCGCGATTGAATGAGGCCGGTATAAAATTGCCGGCAAAATCGAAGCCCAAAGAGAAAAAGGAATTAGTTGTGCCTGATTACCTCATGGCCGCGCTGAAGAAAAACAAAAAGGCGCTAATGACTTTCGAGGCCTTCAGTTACAGCCATAAAAAAGAATATGTGGAATGGATCACTGAGGCCAAAGCAGAAGACACTCGAAAAAACAGGCTCAATATCGCCTTAGCCTGGATGGCGGCAGGGAAACCCAGGCATTGGAAGTATTTGAAGTGTTAGGAGAAGAATGACCAATTCCGAATGACGAAAGAAACCCGGCTTCAAATCTCACCCCGCCGGTAGAGCTTGCGGTACTGTGTCAGCGACGGCGGACGCGGCGAGTCAAAGCAGGTAGGGCGCGTCACTCCGTGCGCGCCGTTGTGCCCTCCCATCAGTCGGCGCGCACGGAGTGACGCGCCCTACCCGCCTTCACTGAGGCATTACAGCTTGCCGTGTTTCCCTGGTGACATTTGTTTTCGAAAATGTTAAAAGCCCGCCATGCTTCTGTCCGAAAAGGAAACGAAGGCTGCTTGCGCTCGGCTGCTTGGTTTTCTGAAAGCAGACGATGCGGAGGTGAGCGTCACCAGTGACGACTTCTCGCACCTCCGTTTCGCCGCCAATGGGTTTACTACGAACGGCCGCTGTGAGGACGTCACGGCCATGGTTAGCGTGTGGATCGACAAAAAGGGCGGCTCGGCTGCGACCAACGAGCTTGACGATGCGGCGCTCAAGAGGGCCGCGGAACAAGCTGAACAACTGGCCCGCATCTCGCCGGTGGACAAGGAGTACCTGCCGACGCTGGGTCCGCAAACCTATAAACCGACCGGCGGTTACGTTGAACAAACGGTCAATCTTTCGCTGGCCGCGCGCGCTGAGACCATCAACAGGATTATTCGCTCTTGCGAAAAGGAAGGTCTCATCGGCGCGGGTTTTCATGCCGCCAACGGCGCCGCTTCCGGGTTTGCAACCAAGAATGGAAACTTTCATTATCAGCGTTCGAGCCTGGTGAGCCTCTCCGTCACTGCGCGCACACCCGACGGCGGCAGTTCGGGTTATTTCCTTCGGAATCATTTCGACATTGCCAAACTCGACGCCGCGCGCATTGGCCGTGAAGCAATTCACAAGGCGCTCAGTTCGAGGAATCCTCGCGCGCTTGAGCCGGGCATCTATCCTGTCATCCTGGAAGCCCAGGCGGCCGACGACCTCATCCGCTTCAATTTCGATGCGCGCAGCGCCGACGAGGGCCGCAGCCCATATTCGGCCCCCGGCGGAAAGACCAAAGTCGGCCAAAGAATCTTCGATGAACGCATCAGCATTTATAGCGACCCCTGGCATCCCGAACTGCCCGGTTCCCCGGCGGCACAGGACGGGATTCCGGCGCAGAAGGTTTATTTCCTGCGTAACGGAGTCTTGGAGAACCTCCAGTACTCCAGGTACTGGGCCAAAGAAAAAAATCAAGAACCAACCCCCGGTCCTGTGAACTCGATTTTGGAAAGTTCGGCGCCGCCGGTGAGCGTTGCGGAGATGATCCAGGCGACGCCGCGGGGTCTCTTAGTAAGCCGCTTTTGGTATATCCGGCTGGTGGATCCGAGGACAGCCTTGTTCACCGGGTTGACTCGTGATGGGGTTTGGTACATCCAAGACGGAAAAATTCGGTACCCGGTGCGAAACTTCCGCTTCAACCAGAGCCTGCTGGAACTTATGGCTCCAGGCAATGTGGAGTTCATCGCAGCCGCCGAGCGCGTCAGCGGCTCCGAGAGCCAGGGCCGCAGCGCCTCATTGACGCCGGCGCTGAAGGTCAAGCAGTTCCGCTTCTCTTCGCAGTCTGAAGCGGTGTGAGCCGAGGGACATGAGAATAATCGGCCTCCGCTTTCGTATAGCGTACCATGCGGTCTTGTTCGTGGCGATTCTTGGGGTCGCCCCGGCGATCAGCTTCGCACAAGATCGCCTCCAGAGCATGCCCGGCTACGAGCGGTATCAGAGGATAAGCAGGGAGATCACCAACTCCATCACGACGGGCGCTCTTTCTGTGACCTGGAAAGATGAAGGAAGGGCGCTGGAATACCAAAAGGACGGCAAGCGTTACCGCTACGATATTGCCGCGCGCAAAGCGACCGACTTGGGCCCGGCGGCCGCCGGGGCCCGCCCCGACGAAGGAGGCGAAAGACGCGGCGAAGGCAGGCGCCAAACCCGTAACCGCTCCGCCCGTCCCGCGCGAGGGCGACAGTTCACCTCGGCCATTTCACCCAACGGCAAGCTCAAGGCCTTCTATCGCGACCGGAATCTTTGGTTAAGCGACACCAACGGCGCAAACGAGGAGGCCGTTACGAAAGACGGCAGCGACATCACTCGCATCAAATATGGCACAGCGAGCTGGGTTTATGGCGAGGAACTGGACCAGACGACGGCCATGTGGTGGTCAACCAACAGCCAGAAACTTGCCTTTTATCGGTTTGACGAAAGCCAGGTGCCGGACTTTTACCTGATCGTCAATCAAACCAACATTCAAGACACGCTGGACCTCGAGCCGTACAACAAGGCGGGCGGGACCAATCCGGTGGTGGACATTTTGATCTACGATCTGGAAACCAAACGCACCGTCCAGGTGGATGTCCGCGATGGCCAGCCGTTCGACAACTCAACCGTCGGGCACTATGTTTATGGCGTCTCCTGGACAGCGGCCGGCGATGAATTGCTTTTTCACCGCACGAATCGGCGCCAGAACATCCTGGAGTTTTGTGCAGCCGATCCCGAGTCCGGGAAGTGTCGTGTCATCCTGCGTGAGGACTGGCCGCCGAGTTGGGTCGCCAACTCTCCGCCTTTGCGCTTTCTCAAGGACGGTAAACGGTTCATCTGGATTTCCGAGCGGACCGGCTGGAAAAACCTGTATCTGTACAACCTGGGCGGCAACCTGCTTGCGACGCTCACCGAACATCCCTTCGAAGTCGGCGATATCGTGCATGTGGAAGAAGAGCGGGCACTTCTCTATTACATGGCCCGCAGCGGCGATAATCCACTGAAGCCTCAACTCCATCGCGTGGGCCTGGATGGCCACGGAGACCAACGGCTCACTGACCCGCGCTTCCACCATGCGATTGATTTCGCGCCGGATGGCCGTCATTTCGTTGACGTCGCACAAACCCATAATCTGCCGCCGGTCACGCGGCTAAGGGATGCCGAAGGCAACGTAGTGGATGAGTTGGCCAGAGCGGACATGACGAAGTTCAAGAAGCTCGGGCTAAAACCGGTAGAACTATTCACGTTCAAAGCTGCTGAGGGCCAAACCGGCCTCTACGGAATGCTTCACTTCCCATCGAATTTCAAGCCCTACAAACGCTATCCCCTCCTGGTAAGCGTGTATGCTGGACCCGAAACCACGGGAGCGCGCGAAACGTTCACACTCCCCAACGCGCTCGCCGAATTCGGCTTTTTGGTGGCGACTTTGGACTCGCGCAGCGCCAGCGGCCGCGGCAAACGATTTTTGGACGCCATCTACTTGAAGCTGGGGCAGGTCGAAATTGACGATCAGGCCGCTGGCGTCCGTTCACTCTGGCACCGGCGTTACCTGGACAAGAGTCGGGTAGGTGTGTTCGGCATGTCCTACGGTGGCACCGCTTCGGCCCTGTGTCTGTTGCGCTATCCGCAGGTCTTCCACGCGGCATGCTCGTCTTCGCCGGTGACCGACTTCCGCAACTACGACACGATCTACGCCGAGCGCTACCTGCGGCTTCCGCAGGAGAACAAAGCGGGCTACGACGCCGCCAGCCTCATGACCTACGCCGATAAACTCAAAGGGCGCCTGATCCTTTACTACGGCACCGCTGACAACAACGTGCATCCGTCGAACATGCTGCAACTCATCCAGGCCCTCCAACGGGCAGGCAAGAGTTTTGAAGTGCAGGTCGGTCCCGACCTGGGCCACACCTCAATTAACCGCGAGCGCATGATGGAGTTCTTTATCGAAAACCTGGTTAGGAAATGAGCCTTAGGGAGTGAGTTTTGATCAGCCAAGTGCATGGCCAAGCCAGTGCGCAGACCCGGCTCGTCGGTGTAGTTTCACAGGGCGATAGAGTGCAGTCACACCGGTTCTGATTTTGACGCGTTCCTCAAGCAGGATGGTCGATTTCTGTCTTGATTCGTCACCTATTTCAAATTCGCCGGATTGAGCGGCTTCAAGTCTCTGGGCAGGAACAAGCCGTCCTTGCGGATCAGCTCGCCGTCGAACCAAATCTCGCCGCCGCCCCATTGCGGCCGCTGAATCAGAACCATGTCCCAATGCACCGCTGAGCGGTTGCCGTTGTCGCATTCTTCGTAGGCCTGGCCGGGCGTCAGATGCAGTGAGCCGGCGATCTTTTCGTCGAACAAAATGTCGCACATGGGATTGAGGATGTAGGGGTTAAAACCCAGTGAAAACTCACCCGTGTAACGCGCGCCGGAATCGGTATCGAGGATTTCGTTGAGCCGCCTGGTATTATTTGAACTCGCCCTGACAACTTTGCCGTCTTTGAACTCCAGGCAAACATTTTCAAACTTCATCCCCGAGTAAAGCGTCGGCGCATTGAACTGGATGCGGCCCTGGATCGAGTTTTTGACCGGGCACGAAAACACCTCGCCATCGGGGATGTTGCGGTCGCCCTTGCACATCTGGGCGCCAATGCCTTTGATGCTAAACGTGAGGTCCGTGCCGGGCCCTTTGATATGGACGCGGTCGGTTTTTTTCATGCGCCTCTCCAACGGGACCGCGGCGCGGGCCATCCTGCGATAATCCATCGTGCAGACCTCAAAAAACAAATTCTCGAATGCCTCGGTGCTCATGCCGGCCGCCTGGGCCATGCCCGGCGTGGGCCAGCGCAACACGCACCAGCGGGTTTTGTTGACGCGCTGGTCGAGCACGGGCCGCATGATGCGCGAATACAGCGCCATGCGTTCGCCGGGCACGTCGGCATTTTCGTTGGCGTTATCGCTGCCGCGAATGGCAATGTAGGCCTGCATCTTTTTCATGCGAAACAACTCCAGGTCGCGCACCAGGCCGGCATGCTGGCCGTTGGTGTCGCGCAGCAGCTCGCGGTTGATGCGCGTGTGGCGGACTTCGATGACCGGCAGGGCGCCCGCGGCGCGGGCCACCCGCATCAATTCGATGGAAAACTCGTCGGGCACATCAATCATGTCGAGCAGCACCCGGTCGTTCTTCTTCAGTTCAGTAGAATACTCGACCAGCAGCTTGGCCAATTTTTTGTAACGTGGATCGGTCATAACCGGCTGGGGAGCCTAAACCAGAATGACATTTTGTCGAGTCGCTTTTGGTGAGGACTCGTCGTTATTATGCGCCTCTGCAGTTACCGGGCCAGTCAGTCCCATTTCACAGTTACATCGTTACCTGAGTGCGCCGCGCCGCTGGCCTTTGTAACCCTGTAACTCCTGTGAGGACTTAACCCTGTGACTACTTTAGCCCGCGCTCAGAGAGACCGCCGGCAGGTAGAGGGTGAAGGTGGTCCCTTCGCCGAGCCGGGTGCGGACGTGCAAAGCGCCCTTGGCCTCCTTGACCAATCGCTGAACGATGTTCAATCCCAAGCCGGTGCCTTCGCGAGCAGTTTTGGTCGTAAAAAACGGCTGGAAAATCTTTGGCAGAAGTTCCGGTGCAATACCGGGTCCGGTGTCGCGGACCGACAGGGCCAGCAGCGGCGGTTTGTTATGGAGGGTTTCCACGTTCAGGAACCGTTCTTGCGGACCGTCCTTGAAGGCGGCCAAATCCAGCGAATGAGGCAAGACGCGGCCCTCAATTTCGACGGCATGAACCTTGGGAGTGCATTGCAAGGCATTGACCGTGAGGTTCAGCAGGGCCTGGATCACATCGGTGCCGTTCATGCGGGCGGCAACGTCCTGGGCCAAAGGGCGAAGGGTAAACTGATGTTGGTGCAGACTGGGGTGGGCGCGGACCAGATGGTTCAAGTCGGTGAGCAGTTGGTTGACGCTGACGCGCGGCGCGTCGTCGGTTTGGCGGCGCAAGAAGCCCAGGTATCTGCGGGAGATGTCGATGCAATTGGTCACCTGCCGGGTGATGGTTTTGAGCCGGTCCTTGATAAACTCCAAATCTTCCAAGCCCAGCCGCGTGGAGTTGCCGATGCGCTGGTTCATCAATTGCACAAAACCCGAAATCACCGTCAGCGGGCCGTTGATATCGTGGATGATGCTGGCGTAGATTTCGCCGCGGGTCTGGGACATCTGCTCTTCAATTTTCTGGTTCTGCAATTCGGCGATGAGTTGCTGGAGTTTCTCGGCGTTGTTGTGGATTTCGCTTTCGAGGGTGCGCCGCTGCATGGCGTTGGCGACAGCGGCGCGCATGGTGGAGATGTCGAAGGGTTTGTTGATGTAATCGCAAGCCCGCAGGCGCAGCGCCTGGCGCATGGTGTCAGTCGTCTCGAAGGCGGTCATCATCACCGCCTCGATCGTAGGATCGACGTATTTGAGCCGCTCCAGCACTTCAATGCCCGACATGCCCGCCATGCGAATGTCCAGCACCGCCACGTCGATGCTGTTATTTTGGGCCAGTTCGATCGCGGTGGCGCCGTCGCTGGCCATCAGGATTTCGTAGTCGTCCTTAAAAATGACCCGCAGCGACTGGCGCGGCCCATCTTCGTCGTCCACGACCAGCAACTTCCCTCTGTGTCTGGGTAGAGCGACAGGCTCAGCCGGCGGCAAGGCTGGTTCCATTGGCAGCGAGTAAGTCATCATCCTATGCTGATTTGGTCATCTAACAGGTCAAGCATTAACCCTAAAAAGTCCAGCACGTTTATTGGAGCCTACAGGATTCGACGGGTTCGACAAGTAGAAAGAATGGCCCACGATTTGCTCCTCTCGGTGAGTCCGTGTGACAAAACCCCAAATCGCAGGCTCCAGGCTCCAGACCAGCACTCAGCCCCAAGTTCCAAGAGCCGTTGCAGAGGAGCGCTCGGCGCAGGAGCCACCAATGCCAGCTTGGTCAACCCGATTCCCGATGCTCTGGCATCAGAGCTTGGAATCTGGAGTTTCCGTGGAGCCGGATTCTTGGAGTTTGGAGGTTTGTGCTTGATGCGTCTGCGAGCCATACCGACGTCAACGCCGCGTTCCGGTCCCGGTGGCCATCCGTAGGAACCGACTCACCCTTGCGCGGGTCCGGACGCCTGCAGCGGGAGTGAAATGCGCACGATGCCGGCCTCGCCGGTCTTGGGTGCAAGGAACTCCAGCTTGCCGTGATGGGTCTCGATGATCTTGCGTGTGACGGTCAGTCCGAGGCCCAAACCCACATTGCGAGTTGTGAAAAACGGCGCAGAGGCCTTCTGGACCGCTTCAGGGCTGAAACCCTGTCCGGTGTCTTGCACCTCGATTTGCAACCCCTGACGGCCATTGCCATCGGATTCGGCCAGGAGGCGCACCCCGATTTTGGGATTGGTCGGATTGGCCTGGAGGGCATTGAGGAGCACCTCAGCCAGTGCGTGCTTCAAGGCGGCGCGGTCGCCGGTCACGACGACGGGTTTGTTGCCGGTGTCGCATTTGAGTTGTGCCTTGTTGACAGGCTGGTACTTGACAGCCTCCTGAAAGGCTTCCTGGATCAAAGGCGCCAGCGGGAAGGCCTCTTGCGAGATCATTGCGTCGCGGGCCAGGAAGCGCATCTGGTTGATAAGCCGAGTGACCCGTTTGACGCCGTCCGCCAACGCGCCGTCAAGCGAGGCGCGGAATTCCGGGTCCTGATATTTGTCGGCCAGCAACTGTTGATGGGTGGAAAGGGGCACCATGGCATTGCCGACCTCATGGGCCAGGCGGTCAGCCATAGCTTTGACCAGGCGCAGATTGGCGGCCTCGATCTCCAGGCGCCGCAACTGTTCGCTTTGGGTCAGGTCCTCGACCATCAGCAAGGCCGAGGCGGGCAGGCCGGCTGGCTGCCTTTGAAACGGAACGATATTGACGTTATAGATAGTGGCGGGCGCCGCCTCCGGCTCATACTTGAAGTTGGGAATAGCCGTGCCGGTCTTAAGCACCTGATAGACCTTGGCGCCGATGCTTTGGGGCAAGTCGCTGAACTCCAACTCGCCGCTGCGGCGGTCGGCACGGGCAAAATATTTGCGGGCCGTCTTGTTGGCATGAAGAATAGTCAAATCGCGGCTGACCACCACGCAAGCGCCGCTCAGCTCGCGCAAAATCTCAGCCATCATTTGGTGGTTGCCGGCCAACTGGTCGTGGAGCCAGATGTTTTTTAGGGCCAGCCCCAATTGCTCCAGCAAACGGAAAATCAACTCCAATTCCGAGTTGGCCAACGCTTCGCCGGTGATGCGCCCGTCGAAGACCGCCACGCCCAACACCGCCTCTCGATCCAGAAGCGGCACCGCCACCTGCCCACCCAGCAACTCAAATTCCTTCTGGGTCTGCTCGTCGTTTCGGGCTTCCTCACTATTGCGCCGCAGGATGCGACCCGTGCGAAAGAGGTGTCCGCCTATGCCTGAGTCAAAAGACAACTCGAGATGCTCCAGCAAGCCCGTCGTCAGCCCAACCGCACAAGTGGCCCGCAGCCGCTGGCTGGTCTCCGCGTCGGAAGCGCCGGCGAACGAGGCCAGCGGCTGCCTCACAAAGATGGCGGCCCGATTGATGCAGAGGATTTCGCGAAGGTGTAGCAGAAACTGCTTGAGCATCCCCTCGGCGTTGAGCGAATGAGTCAGGATGCCGGAAAAATCACGCAAGACGCTTAAGCTGTGCGCAGCCTGGGGCAGCGCAGGGGCGCTGGTCTCGGCGGACTTCATGATTTCCCGAGGCAGTGGGAAAGTCGCCGGCAGGAGGGAGCGCAGGGCGGGCGCCGGCCAAAGCCGGTCCAGCAGGGCGGTGAGCATGCGCACGCGCACCGGCTTGGTCAGCACATGAGTGGCGCCCTGCAAATAAGCTTCTTCCTCCCATTCCCATTGCTTAACGCCGGTATAGACGATGACCGGGCACTTGGGGGCGCGGCGGCGCAGTCTCTCCAGGAACCAAACTCCCTGAACGCTGGTCAATTCGACGTCAACGATACAGGCATCCGCCAGGCCCTGCGCCAACAACGGCTCCGCCTCCTCGACGCCTGCCCGATGCAGAACGCGGTACTGCTCGGCATTGAGCCCCGCTCTAATCGTTTCGGCCAAATCAGGATGCTGAGCCAGCACCAACAAAGTTTTCATCGCACTAGAATCGCGGACAATGACAGTGAGTTTTCTTGAAGTCAGTTTGGCAGCGCCACCAATCCAGCGCAGTGCGAGGGACGATTCTCTTCTTCGGCAATCGGGAGATGGTCCGGGAGGAAATAGCTTCTTCTGACGGGTGTCACTATCGTTAGATGATCCATAATTTTGTGCTCAAGTCAATTCAATCTTCGTGTAGCAGCATGACACCTCCTGTTTCCGGATACAACAACGGGGAGTACTGATTTTCGCTGCGGGCGGCTCCCAACCGCAGACCGAGGGTTTATCCGGGGGGGAAATCAGTCAGTAAACGCCCTCGACAATATTCTTCTCCATGGCCCCGAATGGGCGCACTTCGGCCACGCCATCCCAGGCATACGGGGCCCGGGGCGGGCGGCGTAGCGCTTCGTCGCGCTCCAGAAAACGCGGCATGAAGAATTCCTTTGTCAGCGTGGTCAGCTCGACGCGGCCCCATTCGCCGTAATTGACGAGGAGCTCCGTCTTGTTGGGGTTGACGACACGCAGGACTGCGCGCGGCTGGGGCGCGTAGTAAGTGATCGAATAATTGTCTTCGGCGCGCAGCGGCAAGCTGGCGGCAAGGCCCATTAACGTGTTGCCGTAGGTGGGATAGAAACCGATGCGCTTTTCCAGGACTTCCTCGATCAGGAACCGGACATGTTGGGGCGTCATTGTGGTGCCGCCGCAGAAGACGCCGCGGATGCCGCTTTCGTACAGGTTGACCTTCTCGCCCAACGCCTCCAGCAATTTCGGCGTGGTAAACAGCGCACTGATGCGGCGGTGCTTGAGGATCGTGACCGCCTGCTCGACGACGTGATCCATATACGCCCGGGCGACTTCCGGTTTTTTTTCTGCGATGACTTTTTTCACCCAACGCGGATCCAGATCGATGAAATAACAAACGCTGCCGCGGTAGTTGGCCAGGTGCTCGATCGCCAGGCGCAGACGGCGCGGGCCGGTCGGGCCGGCCATCAGCCAGGCGCCGCCACGCGGAAAATGTTCGTCAGATATTTTTGAGGAGAACTCCTCGTAATCGGTCTTGTAATCGTCCCAACCGATGCGTTGCTTGGGCATGCCGGTGGTGCCGCCAGTTTCGAAGATGTTGAACGGGCGGCCCTGATATGCTTTAGGGACCCAAACCTCAGGTGGCAGGTCGCGCAGCCATTCATCCTGGAAATGGGGAAAGCGCTTCAGGTCATCAAAGCAGTTCACCTCTTTCGTCGGGTCCCAACCCGCCTTCTGAGCCCAATCCAACCAAAAGGAGCAGCCGGTTTCGTGGGAAAAATGCCATCGCACGATCTCGCGCGCGTGGCTGTCGAGCTGCTCCTGGGCGGCTCGGATCGCAAGCTGGGGTGACGGTTCGGAAGCCATAGCTCAAGAGAAGTACCGCTCAATAGTCCCCTGGCTGGGCGGACGCGTCACCAGCGAAACGGCAATCATCAACAGCGCCGAGCCGAACACCATCGGCACGACCGGCAAGAAACCATAAATTGTCACGTTGGCGATGGTGCGCTGAAATAAGTCACCCAGGTACGGGAAAATCTGCGCCGGCGGCTGGCCCGGTTTGGGAACCAGCGGGTCGGACAGATGCTGCAAATACCAGGTGCCGGCCAACCACGACGCCACCCACAACGTGGCGGCCAGCGCCCCCCATTTGGTGCTCCGCTTCCAGAATAGCGCGGCAATCATGATCGGCGACATCGCGGCAAAGCCCGAAAAAGCAAAGCGCACCGCCAATTCAAAAATGCTTTCCGGCGTCATGAGGGCCACGGCGTAGGCCACGACGGTAACCACTAAAATGAACGCGCGCGCGAAATAGACGCTGCCTTTCTCGCCGTATTTGTCTTTACCGCCGTAATAGGCAAATAGGTCTTTGGTGAACATGGTGCTGACCGCCAGGACTTGATGGGTGTCTGAGCCCATCACCGCCGAGATGATGCCTGCTCCCAGGATGCCCGCCAGCCAGACCGGCGCGTATTGATTGAGCATCTGGAGCAATACTCCGTCGGGATTCTTCAGGCCGGTGACGGTTTGTGTGCCCAACACACCCAGAAAAATGCACGGCAGCCAGATCGCCATAATGGCCAGCGGATACAGAACGACGGTGCGTTTGAACGCGCTGACTTTACGCGCCGCGAAACACATGATTGACATGTGCGGAAACATAATCGACGAAAGCGGGATCAGCGTGTAGCTCCAGAAATATCGCTCCGGCATCCGTTCGCGCGTCACCAGGTAACTCGTCTTGGGGTTGCTCGCGATTTTAGAAATGTATTCGCCGAACCCACCGGGCAGCGCCTGACTGATGACCGCCACCGCCACCGCGCCGAAACACAGGAACATGATGGTCTGAAAAATGTTCACCCAGACCGTCCCGCGCATGCCGCCGAAGAAGACGTTCATGGTCACAACCAGCGCCACCACCGCGCAGCCCAGCCAGTAAGCGACGCGCCCGCCACTGATGTCGCTGAGCACCCGGCCACCGCCCATGATACTGATGATCATGTATGGCACCAGCATCGCGACGCTCAAGGCGAAGATTACGGTGCCGATGGCCGAACATTCCCAGCGATCGCGGAAGAAGCTTACTTGGGTCTGATGGCCGAATCGCTTGCCTAACGACCAGAGCCGGGTGCCGATGAAGAAGATCGTCAGCGGAATCACGAAACCCGATGACGAAGCCATCAAACCGTAGATGCCGATGCCCTGGCGATAGGCCTGGCCGGAGCTGCCAAGAATGGCGAACGCGGTCATGTTGGTGGCAAAGAGCGAAAGGAAAAACACCATCGCGCCGATCTTCCGGCCGGCCAGGAAAAAGTCTTCGGTGTTCTGCTGGCCTTTCTTGAAAGCGACGCTGCCAATGGTGGCGATGATCGCCAGGTAAATGCAAACGACGATGACGGGGATCATGCAGAATGTCCAATGACCAATGACAAATGAACCATGACCAAGCGCGGCGCCATCACGACCCCTTCGGCGGTTGCTCTGTCCCACCCTCTTGCGATTCGGACCATTCGAGATGCGCCGGCCAGGCAAACTTCACCAGCACCGCCATCATGATTGCGGCTAGAATCGAGTAGCCGGCGTGATAAGCCAGGCCGATCGGCAGGAAACCGAAGATGAGCGGCTCAGGCTTTTTCCAGTTCCAGAAATCCTGGTGGAGCACATAGACTGCGACCACCAGCAGAATCAAGAGCAACCTGCGAGTTGATTTCATGGGAGTCTGTATGCCTGATCCGGGGCGGGTTGGCACGAAAAAACTGCCAAAGTCAAACGCTGAAGGGTTGATGGACCCGGCAGCTCCGGAAATTCAGGGCAGCACGCAGGGCCCAATATGCCCGCTATGGCGACGCTAGATGCGGAATCCGGTGTCTGTGCTGACAACCATGGAGGCAACACCCACCGCTCGGGCCCGCGTCTCACGCATCACGCATTACGCATCACGCATTACGCATCACTCCGACACTCCCTTACCCTCGTCCCCCTCACTCCGTCCGCTTGACCCACCCCTGTTCCTTGAGCCAGAAAATGCAGTCCCGCGTCCAGGGATGCCATTTGGCTGGATCATACTCCAGGCTGCCCAGGCCCAGGCCGTGCTGGCCTTTCTGATAGACGTGCAGGTCGAAAGGGACGCCTGCCTGCCGCAACGCGGCGGCAAACTGCAGGCTGTTTTCCACCGGCACCGCCTTGTCTTCGTCAGTGTGCCAGATGAAGCAGGGCGGGGTGGCTTTGGTGACCTGCAGTTCGTTGGACAATTCACGCGCTAATTCCTGCGATGGATGCGCCCCCAGCAAGTTCTTTTTCGAGCCTTCATGGGTGAACTCGCCCATGGTGATGACGGCATAACAGAGGATGCCAAGGTCCGGACGCGAGCTCTGGCGTTCGATGGGATCGGCCGCAGCGGGCTGGCCGGCGTCGAAATGGGTCAGCAAGGTGGACGCCAGATGGCCGCCGGCCGACGAACCAATGATGCCGATGCGCCTGGTGTCCACCTTCCATTCAGCAGCGCGCGCGCGCACCAGACGCACCGCGCGGGCGGCATCCTGCAGCATCGCCGGGTGGTGGTAGCCGCCGGAGCCCAGGCGATACTTCAAAACGAAAGCTGCGATGCCGTGCTCGTTGAGCCAAAGCGCGTAACCTTGGCCCTCGTGCGGCGCCAGTCCTGCATAGCCGCCACCTGGACAAACCACCATCGCTGCGCCCGAGGCCTTGGCTGGGTCCGGCAGGAACGGCGTGAGCGTCGGAATGTCTTTATCTTCCTTGCCCAGCGCGCCGGGCGCGCCCTCGGGCCACAGCGGAAACGAATTCGTAGATTGGGCCTGCGCGAGGGCACCTGCGCAAAGCGCGCCCAGTAACTCCAAGAGAATTTTCATGCTCCGAAAATACGAAACCTCCCGAGAAACTTCAACCGTTCACAGCCCAGCGGAGCAGCGGAGCCGCAACCAAAAGGGGAATTGACCACGGATAACCGGTGACGGGTTTTCTTATCCGTGGACTGCGCCTCGTGCCACCCGACTTGGGTTTAGGGCGCTGGCGCACCAATCACCGGCTGCTTCAACTGCGGCTCAAGAATCATCTGCTTCCGGGAGTAGTCCAAAATCACTTTGAAGTGTTGCAATGCTCCCAAGCCGACATGGCCGGCCTGGCCAGCGCCTGCAGGCGAACCTTCCAGAAAAAAGTTGGCCGAGGGCTTTTGCACGCTCAATTTGCCCAACCGCAGTTCCGCGAGGTTGCCCTGCCGAATCTCGGCGCTGCCTCCCACACCGCGGCGGCGGTCGCTCGGGGCGGAGCCGGTGTGTTCCAGCAGCCGGTTGGCGACTACGCACTCATGACCCAAACACACGCAATCGTCGCAGCCGGTATCGATCTCAAAGCGGCCCGAGATCGCCTCGCGTCCCGGCAGCACGATGGCCGCCTTGATGATCGGCGTATCCTTCTTGAACGCCAGCGGCAGGACTTCGCCGGCGCCTGCGTAACTGAACTGGTCCGGCTCATGAAGGCGGACCAGGTTTTGGGCGAAATCGATTTCCACCACGAAGCGTCGAAAGAGACCGGCGCCTAAAATTCCATCCCGGTCGCGCCAGCGCCGGCGCGCGTCCGAAGCCAGCACGGCTACGCGCCTTGGTTCATAGGTCATGCCGCAGAAATCAAACACCGCGCCAGCGTAGGTGTCAGCCTGTTCGTCACCCGCAATGCCCGTGATGGTGATGTGCCCGGCGCGCCGCAGCTCCAGCGATTCGACCAGGCTGGGATGAACCGTCGTAATGCCAAACCCGGTGTCCAATTTGAAAGCCAAGGGATCCGACCCATTAACTCGGGCCTTCAGCAGCAAAGCCCCTTGCCGCAAACTTATAGGCAACTGGACACTGCCGGGCGGCGGGTTGGTTTGACCCAGGGCCTGGGGGAATGCCGCGCAGCAGCAAAGCATACCTGTGGCCAACGGTTTCAACTGTTTTGCCGAGCCGTTCATCTTACCTGTACTTCAAGGCCGCCGTCTTCCGCATCCTTCGCTGCCTACTTAACCACAACGCGCAGCTCTGCGTTCTCTGCGTTCTCTGCGGTTAAATCATGCATCCTTCGCTGCTTATTTAACCACAACGCGCAGCCCGCCTGCCGCCAGGAACCGTCCGCGCGCGAAACCCAACGGGGCTTGGCATTAGCCAAAACGCTTGCGTTTGAACTCAGCGATTTCTAATTCTTGTATCGGGCTATGCACTTGAGCCCTGTAATCGCCACTTTTTGCGATTCTCAGCTTTACGACTCGCCGGTTTTTGATGGCTGCAGGAGTGAGGTGCATACCCCTATTCTTGTAGATAGAATTTCAAAGCGCCAGTAGGAAAGCTCCGTTAGGAGCGCCATGTCTATAGTAACCGTCCCATTAAGAGGCCATCAAGCTCCGTTAGGAGCGGCATTTTTCTTGGTCGCCGAGGGCCGGTGGGTTCGCCCCCATCAATCCAAAGATGCCATTCCGGAGCTTGGCTGAACTCTGGGGCTGTGCTTGCTGTCAACCGTTTTACCGGTTCCCAAATCCTCAAATCCTCAATCCCCGCCTAAGAAAAAAATTCAGACCGCGCAGAATATGCGGAAAAATGAAACACTTCCGCGTATTTGCCAGTATGAATGCTTGTTTCCCTTTCCTCCAAGGCCCATGCTCAGGGGCGCAGATTTGCAGCGCAGGTTTTCCAAACCTTGACTTGATGTCGTGATGACAGAGCCAGCTATTACTCCGGAGTTAGTGCGGAAGCACAACCTCACCACAGAGGAATATGAAAAGGTCAAGGCCATCCTCGGCCGAGAGCCGAGTTACACTGAGCTGGGCATTTTTTCGGTGATGTGGAGCGAGCACTGCTCCTACAAGAATAGCCGGCCACTTCTCAAAACGCTCCCCACCAAATCGCTGAAGATTCTCGTCGGGGCGGGTGAGGAAAATGCGGGCATCATCAACATCGGCGATGGACTGGCTATCGCATTCAAGATCGAGTCGCATAATCATCCCAGCGCGGTGGAACCATTTCAAGGGGCCGCTACTGGCGTCGGCGGCATCATCCGGGATATCTTTACCATGGGCGCGCGGCCCGTCTGTTCGGTCAATTCGCTGCGCTTCGGGCCAATCACCGAAGACGCCCCCACGCGCGCCGCCCCTCTCAACGCTCCGGGAGGGGAGGGAGCTGACGCATCACACGCCACCAATCACCATTCACCAATCGCCAACAACCGCCGCTTGTTCAGCGGCGTCGTCGCCGGCATTGCGCATTATGGCAATTGCTTCGGCATTCCCACGATCGCCGGCGAAGTCTATTTTGACAAATCCTACGAAGGCAATCCGCTGGTCAATGCCTTTTGTCTTGGCGTGCTCCGCCACGAACAGATTGTGCGTGGCCGGGCCAGCGGTGTGGGCAATCCGGTGTTCTACGTCGGCCCGGCGACCGGACGGGACGGCCTGGCCGGCGCTGCGTTCGCGTCGCAGGATTTGACTCAGGAATCGGCCGGCCAACAGCGCGGCGCGGTCCAAGTTGGAGATCCGTTCATGGAAAAATTGGTCTGCGAGGCCTGCCTGGAATTGCTGGCCACAGGCGCGGTCGCTGGTATCCAGGACATGGGCGCGGCGGGATTGACCTGCTCGACTTGCGAGACCGCCGCCCGCGCCGGCACCGGCATCGAGATCGACCTGGCAAAGGTGCCTCAGCGCGCGCCCGACATGACCCCTTACGAAATCATGCTCAGCGAATCTCAAGAGCGAATGTTGTTAATCATACAGAAAGGTCGAGAGGAGGCCGTCAAACGAATCTTCGACAAATGGGACCTGCCGTGGGCCGAAATCGGGCGCGTCACCGACACTGGCCGGATGGTGGTGCGGAACAATGGCCGGGTGGTGGCTGATATTCCCGCAAAAAAACTCGCCGACGAAGCGCCGGTCTATCAGCGCGAAGCCCGCGAACCGGAATATCTCAAGGCCGTTCGGGCTTTCACGCTGGCAAACGTCCCTGACACGAAAGACCCGGTCGCGGATCTCAAGACCCTGCTGAGTTGGCCGACCATCGCCTCGAAAAACTGGGTTTACCGCCAGTACGACCAGACCGTGCGCGCCGGCACGATTGTTTGTCCCGGCTCCGATGCGGCGGTGATCCGGATTAAAGAGGATTCCTTGCCCCCGCAGCCCGAAGCGGATGGGACGCATCAAACAGCCGGCGACACAGAACACGAAACACCCATGCCGCAGCGCGCCTCACCCATCACGCCCGAAAAACTCCTCGCCCTTACCGTTGATTGCAACGCCGCCTACGTCTATCTCGACCCGTACGAAGGCGCTAAAGTCGCCGTCGCAGAGGCGGCGCGAAATCTGGCTTGCGCGGGGGCCGCGCCGCTCGGCACGACCGACAACCTCAATTTCGGCAATCCCTACCACCCGGAGACCTTCTGGCAACTGCGCGAAGCCGTGCGCGGCCTGGCCGAGGCCTGTCGCGCTTTGAACGCGCCCGTCACCGGCGGCAACGTCAGTCTCTACAATCAAAGTCCAAACGGCCCGATCGACCCCACCCCAACGGTCGCGATGGTCGGCCTCATTGAACAGCCCGATCACATCACTACTCAATGGTTCAAGGACCCTGGCGACGCGATCATCCTGCTGGGCGGCGTCGCAGACGCGCAGGACCCGTTGTCGGGCTTGGGCGGCTCGGCGTATCTGCAGCGTGTTCACGGTTTGAAAACCGGCACGCCGCCCCGATGCGACTTGGAAAGCGAGAAAGAATTGCACCTGGTCTTGCGCGCGTTCATCCACTCCGGCGTGGTCAAGAGCGCCCACGACTGCAGCGACGGCGGGCTGGCGGTTGCGCTCGCCGAATGTTGTATCAGCCGTCAAATCGCGCGCGACACTCCACGCTTGATCGGAGCGAGTATCGATCTAAGCGCCCCTGCCGGCTCGCCTGAGAGCACAACAGAGAAGTCAACGGCGCCCGGGTCCGAGAGCGCGGCTGTAACACGATTGGACGCCCTGCTTTTCGGCGAAAGCCAGGGGCGGATCTTGATCTCTGTTGCCGCGCTCGACGCTGTCAAGGTCCTGGCCCAGGCAAAAATTTTGGGCCTTTCCGCCACTCGTATCGGCGTCGTTGGTGGAGAAACCTTGCAAATCAAGAGCGCCGCCGGCCTCCTGAGTTGGGACGTGCGCGAATTGCACGACCTCTGGTGGAACGCAATCGCCCGAGCGATGCGTGAAACCTGACGGGTGGACCGCGAAAAAACCGCCTGCGGCCCTTGCGAGTCCTCACGTCTCACGCTTCACGCTTCACGATCTCACTTCGCTCCTTGATCGATCCACGCGCGGATCAGTCCGATCTGCTCTTTGGTCAGTGGCGGGATTTTGTCTTTGTTATCCGGCGGTGGCATGTAGTCATCTTCGTCGCCGAGGTGCGCGACATTGTGGACCAGCACGCTCTTGGCGCTCTCCCCGGGTTCGATCACCTTGCCGTCCTGCCCGCCTTTGAGCGCGGCTTGGAGACTGTCCAGCCTGAGCTTGCCTTTTTGTTTGTCGGGCCCGTGGCAACTGATGCACGACTTATCGAACATCGGTTTGATGTCCTTCGCGTAGGTCACGTCCTTTTTGTCCGAGGCCGGCGGTAGTTTGCTCACGTCCACGGCCGGCTTGTCTTTGTCCTTCTCAGCGCTTTGAGAAGTCAACGGGGGGAACGTCAACGCCCCTGCCAAGCAGGCGATCCATAGATGTGTTCTCATAATTATGTTGGCTTCAGTAGGCCCAACATGAGCAAAGACGACACCGGAGTCAAAAGGATTCAAAACAAAAAACGCTCCGCTTAAGGCCTCACTGGATCTAGCGCCGACTGGTAGTCGGCTGTATCGCGGATTGGCAATCCGCCTTGCGCCCTAATGGGTGACCGGGTCCGCTCCGCGCCCCGCGCCCCGCAAAATTTTTTCTTGCGCTTTTGTCGCCTTGGTGCAAGATTCCGCTATTCACCGGTACTGAAGACATGCGAGAAGTTGGCTCCATTCGCGGTTGGATTAAGAATTGGGGACGGCTTCTCTCGCAAAGATTTCTTTTGACGCACCTGACCGTGGCAGCTAGGCGAGGGACGAGGTATCCCAGATTACACCTTGAAAACGCTGCCCAAATTTGCCAGAGTGGGGGTTGTGCTTCCCTGTGCTGACAGCGTTCGTTCCGGGCGCGTAAGGTTATGGATTATCGTCACTTTGTTGTCGCTGCGTTTGAGCGTTTTCGGAGGCACAAGAGCCCCGCTGCCGTATCGGATCGAAGCATGGACTGCCGAGGATGGCCTGCCGCAAAGCTCAGTGACTGCCATAGTCCAGAGTCGCGACGATTATATTTGGCTGGGAACATTCGGCGGTCTGACTCGATTCGACGGGTCAAAATTCAAGGTGTTTGATACCCGGAGCACCAGGTTGCCCAGCAGCCGAGTGCTTTCTCTATTCGAAGACCGGAACGGCGCGCTTTGGATCGGCTCCGAGGATGGCCTGCTGACTCGCTCGATTGCAGGACGTGTTGACGTCTTCAGCCCGCCCAATCTCGGGACCGTTTCCCGATTCATTAAAGCCTTCGCCGAAACGCCCGAGGGAACCCTGTGGATGGTGAGCGCAGAAGGACAGTTGATTCGATTCCAAGGGGGTCAATTCACGATCGCCTCGACTAACTGGGGCCTGCAGGGGATCAAGGCGCAAGAAATCGTAGCCGACCGATCGGGACGGTTATGGATTGGCACGGAGAAGGAGTTAGCATTTTGGGAGCATGGGCAGTTCGTGACTGCCTGGGACCAAAAAAGCCAAAGCGAGCTTGCGGTGGATGGATTGGCCGTGAGCCGGAAAGGGGGGCTGTGGGTGGCAGCCAATGATCGCCTGCGTAAGTTCAACCACGACAAATGGGAGCTGGATTACGGTGCGTACCCCTGGTCCAAAGGAGTTCTCTCCCAAATGCGCGAAGACCGCCATGGCCAGCTTTGGTTGGGCGTTTATGGAAGCGGCTTATTTCGTTACGCGACCAATGGCGCGCTGCTGGAACTGTCGCGAACCGAAGGGTTGCCCGGAAATTTAGTGCGCAGCTTGCTCGAGGATCGCGAAGGAAACATTTGGGCTGGAACCGAAGGGCATGGTCTGGCGCGAGTGAAACCGGCCATTTTTCGCAGTTATGGGCGTGAGCAGGGCTTGTCGAGCGACCTGATTCTGACCGTTTGCGAAGGCGCCGACGGTGAGCTCTGGATTGGCACCAACGGTGAAGGCATCAATCGGCTGAAAGACGGTGTCGTCCGGCATTACGGGGCCAGGGAAGGATTGACCAACGAGTGCGTCTGGTCGGTGTGCCAGGATCGAAAGGGGACGCTATGGGCGGGCACTTGCGGCGGCGGTTTATTCAGGATGGAAGGGGAAAGGTTTGCGCCTGTTGGCCCAGAGTGCTTGTGTGGTCCGGTCGTGTTCGGCCTGTACGAGGCGTCAAATGGATCTTTGTTGGTCGGCCAGATTCGCAACGGCCCGGAAGTGCTTATGCTCAGGAACTGCACGCCTGCGCTGGTCAAACTTCCGGCACGGCTTCCGGCAGTGGACACCCGGGCGATGGTTGAAGACACCCGCGGCAACCTCTGGATCGGTACCCGCGGAGATGGACTTTATCGTTTGGGTGAAGGGCAGGCGACTCGCTTCGGCAAAGCGGAGGGACTAATCAGCGAGTTTATCCTGTCGCTCTATGCCGATTCCGAGGGCACCATTTGGATCGGCACGCGCGAGGGGCTTTATCGATTGCACAATGCCAAATTCCACGTTTTCACTTCCAAAGACGGACTGCCGGATGATGCGATCGTTTACATCGTGGAAGACAACCGCCGTAATCTCTGGTGCGGTTCGGGGAAGGGAGTTTTTCGCGTGAGCAAAGACGAATTGAATCGAAAGGCGCGCGGCGAGGGACAATCGATTCACTGTTTCGGCTACACTCGAGTAGATGGGCTGCCCAGTTTGGAATGCAGCGGCGGTTGCCAACCCGCCGGCTGCAAAACCCGTGATGGCCGGCTTTGGTTCCCCACTGTCAACGGGCTGGCAGTGGTCGATCCCGACAACATCCCGGTAAACCCACTGCCGCCGCGAGTCATCATCGACGAAGTTCTGATCGAAGGAGAGACGCAGAATTCGGTATTTACAGTCCTACCCTTGGCCGAAGCAGGCGCACAGCAAGCGGAAACGACCCCGCCGCCAGCGACGCGGTTGCGCATCCCTTCCGGCAGGGAGCGATTCGAATTTCATTACACCGGGTTGAGCCTGACCGCGCCCGAGAAGGTTCGGTTCAAATACAAGTTGGAAGGATTGGAAAAGGACTGGGTCGAAGCCGGAAACCTGCGGACGGCGCATTACAGTTACTTGCGCCCGGGCAATTATCTGTTCCACGTGCAGGCCTGCAACAATGACGGTATTTGGAATGAGACGGGAGCGTCGCTGGAGCTCATCATTTTGCCCCATTTCTGGCAAACCTGGTGGTTTCGAGTTTTGACAGTCACCACCCTGCTGCTGCTCTTTGTGAGCGCTTATGAAGTCCGCCTGGCACTCGAGAGGCGGCTCACGCGCTTGCGCTTGCGCATCGCGCGCGACCTGCACGATGAAGTGGGGAGCAATCTCGGGACTATAGCCCTGCTCAGTGAAGTCCTGGCCAAACAACATCCGGCGCCGGCTGAAGAACTAACCGAGATCCGGCGCGTGGCCTCGCAGACAATCGATTCGTTGCGCGACATCGTTTGGTTTCTGGATCCCGCCGTGGATCAGATGAGCGAACTGGTGCTCCGGATGAAAGAGACGGCCGGAACGATACTGCGCGGCCATGTGTCCCAGTTCAGTTCCAGCGGCGAATCCGGCGCGCCCGGGCCTTCGCTTGATTTTCGACGAAACATTTTCCTAATGTTCAAGGAGATCCTCCATAACATCCTCTGCCACGCGCGCGCGAAGCGTGTCGATATCGCTGTGCAAATCACCCCCCGAGAGTTTCTCCTTACGGTCCGGGATGATGGTATCGGCTTTGATGAGCGGGCGGTGCTGCGAGGCAACGGCCTGAAGAATTTGCGCCGCCGCGCGGCGGAACTTGGCGGACGCATCGAGATCGAAACCGCTCCATCCGCCGGAACGATTATCTCGGTCAGGGCGCCCATCCCGTAAACGCGTGAGATGCCAGACATGGGCAATAGTATTAACATTCGAAACGTCACGGCGAAGCGGAAAGCTAATAATGAGCCGACCGCGAAAGCGCCGAACCCAATGAGCGCCCACACCTCTCTTGAGCGGCTCATCACCGTCTGGCTGGTGGAAGACAACCATAGCTTCCGACATACCATGGTCCGAGTGCTCGAGCAAGCCGAAGACCTTCATTGCGCTCAGCATTTTGCGAACTGCGAGGAAGCTCTGGAAGAAATGGCCCGCGGTGGTCTGCCCGATGTAATTCTCCTGGATGTCGAATTACCAGGGATGAACGGCATTGACGCGGTGCTCCAAATAAGATCCATCTCCCCGACCACAAAGATAGTCATGCTGACCGTGTTTGATGATCACGACAAGATCTTCAAAGCCGTCTGCGCCGGAGCCTCGGGCTATCTGCTAAAAACCTCGCCGATGGCCAAGATCATCGAATCCGTCCGCGAAGCCTATGCCGGCGGGGCGCCCATGACACCACGAGTAGCGCGTTTGGTGCTGGACATGTTTAGCCGATTGCGGCCACCACAGCACAAGGGCTATGGCTTGACAGTCCGCGAGCGGGAAGTTCTCGAGCTGATGGCCAAAGGGTTTCTTAAAAAGGAGATCGCGGACCAGCTTTCGCTTAGCTACCACACCGTGGATACTCACTTGCGGAATATCTATGTCAAAATGCACGTGAACACGCGCACTAAGGCCGTCGCCAAGGCCCTAAGAGAACATCTCTTTTAGGTGTTGCGTTTTGACAGAGAATCGCTGAGACACAGTGGCGCGCGGACCGGCTGCTCTCTGAGTGTGTTTTTCTTGCGTCGACCCGGAAATGACGCCTTCCTTCGCAAAGCAGATCTTCACCAAACTCCGTTCTTGCGGCTACCGCACGTCTAAGGCAGCAGTTAAAGGGAACAGGAAAGTCGATTTTTTCTTTGAGCGAGTGGCTAACTGGTGTACCCCTCCCCGCCTCGCCGAGTCGGTCAGTGGTCGTTTTCATTTCAAATTCACTCGGATTTCACGGATTTTGATATGCTGTGCAAGCTACCATCAATGCCGACAAGTAACTCCTTCGTATGGGCAGGAACGGCGTTGGTGGTAATCTTTCCGCCTGGCCAGCGTACCTGGATCGCAGCCGGTTCGCTGAGAGTCCCCATTACTTGGACGACACTATCTTGTGACCAGTAGCCGCTTCCACCGTGCATCTCCCGCGCCGCTCCCCACCGATCCCCGAACTTAAGCCTTATTACCGCTCCCAACCCATCCGGGTTGCCGCCCTGGCCTTTGAGCCTTACCCGCAAACCGGTCATGCCCCGAGCATTTCGGTACAGCTTCGTAGCGGCGCCGTTTTGAGTGACGACCAGATCCACCCGGCCATCGCCGTCGAAATCACCTACCGCTGCCCCTCGTTGCTCACCATACACTTTGATTCCGCTCTCCTGACCAGCCACTGGCCGGAATTCTCCTTTCCCATCCCCCAACAGCACCACACCGCGACCCGCATCGTAGCGCGGTGTCTCGGGTTGAGTGGAGAAAAAGTTTTGCGCCAGGAAAAGGTCCTCGTTCCCATCCCCGTCAAAATCGCCGGCACAAATCCCGAAGACAGGCGCGAATTGGGTTTCAACTGGAAGTGCATGCGCCTCGAAGTGGTCGCCGCGGTTAAGGAATACTGTGGATTCCAGGCAATTGGCCTGCAGGTTTTTCGCCAGCCTCAAGCGATCGCCAAGCACCTCCTCGATCGAGGCGGTGCTGAAGGCGAGATGTGAGGAAAACCGGGCGCCCAGGAAAGGCATATTCTCAAGCAGCGGATTGAGTTGGCGTTCCGGCACCATTTTTTGCAGGTATGGTTCGAAGTGCGCCTCCAGAATCTGCACGGTGCCGTCGCCGGCGAAATCGCCGTAATAAACTGCCAAGGGCCGCTCGCGATGGGCCTCGTACTTTGTGTTTCGGCCCCAATTACCCGCTACCAGATCCATCCGGCCATCACCGTCGAAATCTCCGGCGGTGATCCCGATCCACCAGCCGGTCAGGTCGGAGAGTGTCGAGTGTCCGGTGTCGAGTGTGGAAAGAACTTTCGGATTCCAGGCGACGAGCCGGCCATGATCATTATGGAAGATGCGGATGGGCCCCCATTCACAGGCCAGGATCAGTTCGGGAAAACCATCGCCATCCAAATCGCTCCAAACGGCGCCGCTAACCAACCCGATCTTTTCCAGCATCCGGGTGTTTTGCTCATCGAGTTGCCAACTTGCTCCGCGATGACGATAGATCTGCGAAGAGGCGGGCTTCGGATAATGGCCGGCGATCACCCGGCCACCGACGAACAGTTCCAAATTCCCGCTTCCATCGATGTCAGCCAGCGCGAGCGGGCCGATGCTCGAATCCAAATCGGTCACAATATCTTCAACCGCTTTGCCGGCGAGATCATACTGCTGAACCCGACTTGGCGCGGACTTGCCCTCCTCGTAATTTGCGGACCCGGCCAGGATGCTGCCAGCCTTTCCCTCCTCGCGCCAGACGACGATGCCGCTTTGATCACGGGGCAGGAGTTGATCGAATAGCGCCCCGGAAATGGGCTTAAACGCGCCCTGACCATCATTATAATACACCGCCAGACGTCCTCCCTTCCCGCTCCCGATTATCAGGTCTTCGTGGCCATCGCCATCGAGATCGAACCAGGCAACGCCCGGCCCCATTTGGCCCAGCTTGTTCGGAAGCAGAGGTTGGCGGATAAAATCATCAAAGGGCTCCTCATGATGCACGTGGCCCAACCGATCGCTTACGTCCTCGAAAAGAGGGCGCACCGGAGCGCGGACATTCATGTCCGCAGCAACTCCGGAATGCTCGACAGGATCGGAATGTTCGACAGCTCCGCTTGCAGTCGATGCTGCTGCGGACAAGAATCTCCGCGCTAGGTTTTGCGGTGCGCTGGCACCCGCCTCGTCCACTTCATAAATCGAATTGGGCATCACATTGGTGACAATGCTCCGCCGTCCACTTCTCCAGGTCACGTCGATAATCAATCGATTCGTTTCTGATCCAGCAGCAAAAACGCGCATCGTGTCATCACCCGATAGATAGCGTCCGCCGCAAATCATTTCTTGCGTTTGGACCGGCAACGCGCCCCCAGAAACTGCGATTCGAGCGCCGATCCCTTTTGTATTAGGCGGCAGTCCTTTCAACCGAACGGCGATTCGCGGCGCCGTCGAATCGTTGCGGTAAACCAAAGCCGGACCGTTGAGAGTGTTTACCACCAGATCCAAATCCCCGTCATTATCCAAATCGGCCAACGCCATGGCCGGAGAGACTCCTTTCCAGTCGAAACCCCAAGCTTTGCTGACCTCTTCGAATGTAAGATTCCCCCGGTTCCGGAACGCCAGGTTGCCATCAGCTTGCCGCGGAAACATCCGGCGTGCTTGAAGAATCTCGGCCTCGGACGGCTGGCCTTTGGCCCGCAACTGTTTCACTTTTGCGAGCATGTCCAGGTCGCGCCCGTCTCGCTCCATGCCATTGACGACCAGCATGTCCTCCCAGCCGTCCAGGTCCACATCCAGAAAGATGCACGACCAGGCCCATTCACTGGCTTCCACTCCGGCAAGCTGCGCGATCTCAGCAAACGTCCCGTCGCCACGGTTCAGAAACAAAGTGTTCATTTCATACTGCGGCCGATCCTCAAAATACCCAATCGGATGACTCGGCATATAGCTCGGCGTCAATACCCTCATCCGCTGCGAATGCTGGCGGCTCATCATATCGACCACCAGGAAATCGTCTAAGCCATCGCGGTTGAGATCGGCGAAGTCGATGCTCATCGAGGAGAGACTGCTCTTGCGCTGGGCCAGTCGAGGCAGTAGGCGAAATTTGTTGTTTCCCAGGTTGATCCAGAAGCGGTCGGGGGATTGGAAATCATTGCAGACATATAAATCCGGAAGTCCATCACCATTGATATCGCGAAACATGGCTGCCAATCCCCAATCCAAAGGCGGTTTCGCAAGCGGTTTTCCCTCTTCGTCAAGAAAGTTTCCGCCGGTAAATGGGACCGGCTCAAACTTCGTCCCGCCGAGGTTTCGATACAACACATCCGGCTCGCCATTTTCCTGAAAGTCGCCTTGAGGCCCGATCGTAAATCGATCCGCCAGGTCGGGTTCGCTCACCGGTCGCCCGTTAAAGGTGGCCACCGTCTGCTTGCCATCGACCACCTTGAAAGTGAACCGGCCGCCATCCAAAGAGTCCATCAACGCTGACAACCGGTAGTTCACCACATAAAGATCCAGATAACCATCTCCGTCCGTATCGGCTAGCGCCAGCGACTCACCCCCTTTGCCACGATTCAGAACGAACTGTGCCGGCGTGAAATGGCCGTGGCCGTCGTTTAAGAAAACCGACGTTCCGTTGCCGGCCGTATTGACCACCAGATCTAGGTCGCCATCTCCATCCAGATCCGCGAACGTTGCCCCGGTCGAATGCAGTCCTGCACAGCCGACTCCAGCCCGCTCCGTAATATCCTCAAACCGCCAATTACCGAGATTGCGGTACAGCCGATTGGTCCCGTTGATGGCGCAAAAATAAAGATCGCACCACCCATCTGCATCCACGTCTCCGGCAGCCACTCCCGAGCCGTCCTGAAGAATATGGTGAGTCAGGCCGACTGTATCCGGCAACGCATTGCTGAAAACAATGCCGCTGGCCGAAGCTGGAATTTCCGTAAAGCCGGTCTTACCGGGTTTCGCGACGGTCAAGCTGAGGCATCGACCACTTGGACAAGGCTGCCAATCGGCGGCCGTTGCATGGTCCAGGAGGAAGTTAAACAAAGCTGCCAGAGCCAGCACCGTCAGCTCGCCGTGACTTCGCTTTTGAAAGGCTTTTCTGGCTTTGGAGCGCCCCTTACGCCAACTCTCGCCGTCTAAATCCGAACCCCGAATTCCGATCCCCGAAAGAAATCCGAATACCGAATTGCTAAAGTTGCTTAGCCTGACGATTCGGCGTTCGAGCTTCGGGCTTCCTTCGGGCTTCGGCATTCGGGCTTCCTTCTGGCCTCGAATTTACTTCGGGGGAGAAACGGAGAGAATTGCAATTTAAAAGTAAACCGTCATTTTATTCAACGCGCCATCCCGCGTTTGCGTGATACCTTTGGTTGCCCAGTTGTAATATAAGAGTTCTCGTTCACTGAGATATGGTTTGGAAACCGACGTGCTGTCCACCTTCCAAACCGTTGCGGGATTGTGCAGAAGCCATAATCATCTGTGTAAGCAGCTTAGACTGACAAACCGAATTACCCAATAAAAAAGCTATGACTCGCTCCCCCTTGCGTTTCGTGTCAAGTTGTATTCCAACCAGTTCCTCAGTCCACAACCCAAATACCAGACTACAAACTACAAAACGTATGAAAATAAAGCACTTCAAGCTATTCCTCACGTTGACGGCCGGCTTGGCCGCCGGTGCCGTCCAGGCAGCAGACACATTCTTTGACTTTGACTCCAATCCGTTACCGCCTGGCGTTAAGTCGTGCTTCCCCGTCCTCCCAAACGGCGGCACACCCTGCACCAGCGGCTTTATTATCGTCGGGAGCCACGCCGATGCCGGTTTAGTCTGGTGTAGTGGCGCCGTGGACGCCAACTCGATGCCTGTCGCCACCAACGGCAATCCCGCCACCGGCGGCTATCTGTCCATCGCCGATGGCGGTGTCGGCGGGCAGAACACGGTCATTGTCTTCCCGGACATTGATGCAGGCGCGCCGGTCAAGGCGTTTCATTTGACCGCTGATGTGCGGGCGGGCAACCCGGCGGGGAACAATTGCAACGGCCCCCCACAAACCGACGGTAACTGTGGGCGTCCGGCCGACGGTTTCAGCATTAGTTATTGTCGGGAAGGCGATCCGATCCTGGTCAACGCGACCAACGGCTTTGGCTACGGCGCTGCCGGCGGTGACAGTTGCGCCGAAGCCCAGAGTTCAACCACCAGCGCGACGCTGGAGAATGGGACCCGAACCGGCGTGGCCATCATTTTCGATGCGTGGCAGGGCAATACATTGCCGGACACTGGCCCGGGTGGGACCTGCGGGCCGGACGTGGAAGGGATCGCAGTTCGCGTCGATGACCACACCCTGAAGCAAATCAACATGCAACCCGACCGCAACGGCGCTTGCGGGTACGATCCAAACGCAGACCGGCCATACGCGCCTACGAATGCAGCTTGCGCCGCGGGGATTTGTGCCGACCCCGGCACGGAGCAAACCGGTCCTTGGCTCGACGACGACGGCTCTTTCACCAACCTTTGCTGGGTGCAACTGGACGTCGTGTTGGACACCAACAAACAAGTGACCGTGATGTGGAAAGGGAGCGTCCTGCTTGACCATTTCCAACTGGCCAATTACGCCAGTCACCGCGGACGGCTCGTGCTCATGGGCCGGACCGGCGGCGCGAACCAAAATGCCCATTTTGACAACATCCACCTGGTGACCACACCGGCGATCAACGAATCGACCTTCGGCCGGCTCTTCTTCGGTCCAGGTCTGAACCAATTCTATTTCACCATCGACGACAACGGTGCGAGTGTCGTTACCAGCATTTCGCAAGTGCTGCTGGACGGCTCCAACGTGACGGCTTTGGTCACCACCACCAGGAACGGCAGCGTGACCACAGGCACCTATAATCAGACCCCGTTCTTTCCGTCGAGCACCACGCACACAGTGGACGTGAGCTGGCAGGATTCGCAGGGAAAGACATGGTCGGTCGTAGGCCAGAAGTTCACGGTGATCCCGTACCTGACCCTGCCGCCCTCCCTGGCCGTCAGTTCAGTGGACCTTACCCAGCCGGGCTTTTTCATCGCGCCCTGGGCGACTGATGCCGGCAATCCGAACCGGAATTACTGGAGTGACGAGCAAGTCGAAGGACTGCATGGACCGAACCTGGTTAACTTCAGCCTGACGGTTTCCAATGCCACCAACAATGCTGAGGCGTGGTGGGACGGCGCCATCGACTTCCAAAACGGCGCTACGGGCCAATTCCCGTACGATTATGTTTGGGACGGCTTGGGCTTTCCGGCTGCAGGACATACGAACGACAACAATAGCTCCGCTGTCTTCACCAGCTACCTTTACTTCCCAACCAACGGCTTATACTATCTGGGTGTTAACAGCGACGACGGTTTCCGGCTGTCGTTCGACAGGAACTCGCATAGCGTGTTGGGAACATTTATTCCTGGATCGCTGTCGTTTGATGGCGGTCGCGGCATCGGGCTTAACCAAAACGTTACCATTGTGCGGATCATCCAGCCGGGCTACTATGGCGCTCGCCTCTTGTTCGAAAATGGTGGCGGAGGCTGTAACGTGGAATTGTACACGACGTCAACGCCATTGTCAGGGGTAGTGGATATCCTGGTTAACGATACGAACTATCTGGACGCTGTGCTGGGTTACCGCAGCAGCCCGGTGGCCCCGGCTTACGTGAGCTTCGCCGAGCCGCCACTGGATGACACCGAGGCGCTGCTGAACATTGATCTGCACTATAAAATCACTGATTCCAGCACGACCGTGACTCCGGGGAACGTCGGGCTCGCCGTCAACGGCGTTGTGCGGGCGCCCACCGTGACTAAGTCGGGGAATGTGACCGACGTGCTTCAACTGCACCCGCCGGTCTTCTGGCCGACGGGGACCAATACGGTCACTCTTTCTTTTACGGATTCTGTGAGCGCGGTTTACAGCTATACCTACACCTTTAACGTGCAGAGTTATGGAACCAACACCTTGAGCACCAACACTTGGACAGCGGTTGGATCGGGCTTTAGTCCTGGCTACCGCCTTAAAGTTTTCCAGAGCCCGAACACCAACCTATTCAATGGTTGGGATGTCTCCCTCGTTGTGGCCAATGCCGCCATGAATGGCCTTTATGGATCGAACATTGCTAATTTGAGCGGCGTCAATGCCCGTGGGGAGTACATTAACTCGGGTGTTATCAACTATTCGCAGGACGATGGCGGAAACCAGACGACGAACGGTGATTTCCAGGGAGGGTTTACACCGTCACGACCGGACTTATCTGTGCTAGGTCTTCCGGGAGTAATCGGAACGAATGGCTCCGGCGCCATGAACAATGACGCCTACGCCGCTGTTTCTTTCGTCGAATTCCCAACGGCTGGCGCTTACCTCATGGGCGTGAACAGCGATGACGGCTTCCGCGTGACACAGGGTGACAGAACCTCACCCGGTCGGAGTATCTTCGGCGTCCTGGCGCCTAAGAGCATCCGGGGTGAGTACATCGGCATTAACACGCGCAATGGGCTGAATGGCCAAGGTTTCGGTGGCCCGTTGCCAACCGTCCCACTGATCGGCCAGTGCGTCGTAACCGACCCGCTGGACGCGAGCACCACGCTGAACAATGCATCTGCGATCGCGGGTAAAATCGCCTTGACGCAACGTGGCGCCGTCAACTTCGCCGCGCAGTCCCATAACTGCTTTGCCGCTGGCGCAATTGCCGTCATCGGCACTCTGGGCTCTGGCGATGTTGGTAAGTTGCCCAGCCAGCGCGGTGGCACAGCGACCGAAGTCACCGTTCCATGCGTCGAGATCAGCTATGAGGATGGGACCAACCTGATTGCTCATGCCACCACAAATTCCAGCAGTCCGCTGTACGTCCGCGTTAGCGATGACGCCAGCCGGAATCTAGGCGAGTTCAACGGCGGACGCGGCGCTTCGGATTCGCTATTTGTGGTCAACGTGCCTCAGCCAGGCGTGTATCCATTGCGTTTGCTTTGGTATAACGGCGGTGGTGATGCCAATAGCGAGTTCTTCTGGATCGACAGCTCGGGCACGAAGATCCTTGTTAATGACCCGACCAGCTCGGTCAAAGCTTGGACGCAGCGCATCTTCCCGACCACGGGCGCCCACTTGACCATCGTCCCTGGCCCAGGCGCCGGCAATGTAACGATCTCGTGGACCGGTGAAGGCGAGTTGGAGTATGCCTACGATATCACCGGGCCGTGGAACGCGGCAGCCAATCAGAACAATCCGCAAACCGTCGCGGCGACCGTTGTGCCGGGCCTGAATACCTACTATAGGCTCCTCTCCTACTAAAGGATCATTGCTAAAGCCGGAAAGCTGGAAGGCTTTCCGGCTGGAAATCACCGAGGCCGGGGAGCTTCTCCCCGGCCTCGTTTTTTGTCTCACGAAGCGAGGGCAGGTGAGCGGAACAGAGCTAGGTGAGAGCGCAGCCGATCTCTTGGATCGGTCATGCATTTTTAATCGCTCACGCCTTCCGGTCTGGAGTTGGACAGTCGGGTAATGTACTCTTTGGACTGCGCTCAGCGCGAATGAAGAACAGACAACAATTGCGGATTGCAGAGCAGCCTGACCAATCGGCACAACCTGTGGGCAGAGCCAGCCGCTCACCGTGGGCAAACCAGGTCAGAGCGCAGCCGGCCTCTCGATCAACCGTAGCGCATGCTTCCAGCCTGCGGGTTTGGGGAGCATCCTTGCTCCCTGTACCGTTCCCTGCTGCACGAAGCAAGGATGCTTCGTGCACTCGCAGGCTGGGAAACCTGCGCTGCGGTTCACGTTCGGTTCATGGTCCCAACGCGCGTTAACAAAACGTCGAGGCTGCCCATGAGCACCTGGAGACGATTTAAATCTCTGCTGGCTGAGCCAGTCAGCGGCGCATCGTTAGGCGTGTTTCGCAGCGCGGTGGGGATCATTATGGCCTTGGAGGCCTACGCCCTTTGCCGCCCTTCGGCAAGCACGATGGGCACGACGCCGATCGAGGTCTATTACACCTCGCCGGACATCAAGTTCCGGTTTCCTTATGAGGCTTTTCAATGGCTTCCGGTGCTGCCCGCTCATTGGATTTACGCCTTGGTCGCACTCCAGGCGGTGGCCGGCGTGACGATGGCATTGGGCCTCTGTTACCGGCTCTCGGCCGCGACGGTTTTCCTGAGCTGGGGTTATCTCTACGCCCTGGAATCGACCAGAACCTACTGGATGAGCCACTTCTATCTGGAGCTGCTGGTCACATTTCTGATGATTTGGATGCCTGCAGGGCGTATTTATAGCGTCGATGCCTGGATCCGCGGCAGATTGAAAGCGGGCGCATGGGAGCGCTTTCCGAGCTGCTCCTGGTTCCGATCCCGCTTTTCCCCCTTACCCCGGCCCTCTCCCTCGGAAAGAGGGAGAGACGATTCCAGCGCCCAAAAATACCAGGGGCCGCCGCCTCGCACGAGCCCGGGTGGCGGTCACCCTCCCCCTGAGGGAGAAGGCCGGCGTGGGGGGGAAGTAACCGTCCGAACGCCCACAGGGGAACGAACCGAATCATGCATGCAAAAGCCGCCGGGACTGATCCCCTACTGGCCGATCCTGTTATTACGCGGACAGTTGGTGATTTCGTACTTTTACGCCGGCCTGGCCAAAGTAAACGCAGACTGGCTGGGTCATGCCGAACCGGTGCGCTATTTTCTCAGCAAGGCCCGGGCCATTACAGCTTTCGCGCCGTATCTGAGCGCCCCACAGACCGAGCTTCTCAAGCGAGTCCTGCATAGCACTGCCACGGCGTATTTCATTAGCTATGCGGGAGCATTCTTCGATTTGAGCGTTGGATTCCTCTTGCTCGTTCGCCGAACGCGGATTTTTGCAATGGTTCTCATGGTGCTGTTCCACGCGACAAACCACTTCATCATTTTTGATGATATAGGGTTCTTCCCTCTTCTGGGCGTTGCCACTGCAACGATCTTTTTCGACCCCGCCTGGCCTGAGAGGTTCTGGCGCTGGTTACGCCACCCAAGCCTTTCGAAGCCGGATTGGCCTTGGCTGGCGGCTGGGGGCATCCTCTTTCCACTCCTCGGCGTGTCACTCGGTTGGAAGTTAAAGCCAAGCGTGGCACCAGTCGGGGCAACGGAACGATTTCGGCTCCCACGTTCTGTGGGCCTCTTGGTGCTTTTCTGGCTGATTTGGCAAACGCTCGTGCCCCTGCGTGGCTACTTCATCGCGGGCGACAGCCGCATGACCTGGGAGGGCCTAAGCTTCAGTTGGCGCTTGAAGGCTGAGGTGTATCGCTCCGGCCCTGCCGAACTGCGCGTTGAAGACCCCAAGATTATTTCTCGGGAACCGACTGGTCGCATTCGCATCGACTGGGGCCAATGGCATGGTGAGAAGGTTATATTCCGCAAAGTCACTCCCGGGCAAATTGACTGGGGGCAGCTCCCTGAAATCGTGGTTTTGCTCGAACCACTGATTGGCGAGCGGATCATTTATAACCCTTACGCTGGCTCGAACGCTGGCCGTCCAGAGGCGCAATCTCGCGAACGAGTCGGGCGGTTATGGCAGGAGCTCTATGGCCGGCCACCGCAGGCAGTTTCACGCGCCTATCCGCCAGCTCAGGTCCTGGTCGCTCCGGCCCGGGAACTGCGGTCCAAAGGCTATATGGTCAATAGCCTCGAGGGCATGCTTAAGGCCCTCGACAAGCTTTATGGTCCCGATGGGAAAGGCCGAATCATTCCGCTCCTGCGAGAAGCTAATCCTTTTTTTATCGCCGGAGCCCTCGCCAGTCCGTTCCTGGTGATCGAAGATGCGAGCTTGCTCCATGGAGCGGTCGCGAATCCCTGGCGAATCGATCCTCTCAAATGGGTCGATGGCCGCTGCACACGCAGCCCGGAAGAGCCGGCCTATCTCAATGTTGGCGGCACGCCTTTAGTGATTCTTACCTGCGAACTCGGATCCGATGCGAAGGAGATGGTGCCTCAGGCTGTCATTTTCGATTCTCAGCAGGCTGCCGACCAAGGCCCCTTTATTTCCTGGAACTCCCTCAATGAGCTGACGGTTTCTGAGATTATGCACCTAAGCACCCAACCATTCCTCCTTAGACGATACGCCCGGCACGTCGCCAGTCTGTGGCAGAAAGATTATGGCCGGCGTCCTGCCATCCATGCGCTAACGGCAGTCTCATTGAACGGGCGGCCCGCTCAACCACAGGTCGATCCAGACGCTGACTTGGCGACTGTGTCCGAGGCCTGGTTCCGGCACGACACCTGGATTCGGGACTTGGCGGTTCGACAAATGAAGGAGGATGGTTTGGTGCGGGCCGATAAGTGAAGCTGAGCCTTGTTTCGGAGAACGCTTGGCCTGCTGTCGCCGATCCGCTGTCGTTTTCTTGGAGTTCGCATTTCAAGCTTGCTTCCGAGTTCGGCTTTCGGATTTGTCCGCGTCAACCTTCCCTGAGCGCCTGTGCACGGTATCCCAAGCTCCATCCTTTGCGATATTCGCTGCGAACATAGTGGACGCCACCTCCTACTACTCCTACGACGCTCCAGCCTACTACTTTAGCAACAACATTGCTCTTTGGACCTGGACAAACCAGGTTGCTTGCAATGTTGGTGACTACCCAAATGGTTTCGACTTTCCCGACGTGGTTTATCAATTGCCAGGCACTCCCGGCATAACCATGGACACACATGACGTGGCTGCTTGGTTTGACAGTTTCGTGGTCTTCCCCACAGCCGGGTTCTACGAGATGGGTGTGGGCAGCGACGACGGTTTCCGGCTCAGCGAGGGTATTGGTCTGAAGCGGCAGGTGCTCCATGTCACCGGGACAGGAATCGACACCGACGTGGCTGCGGTAGTGAGCACGACTAATTACGGCAACCCCGGCTTCGGCGCCACCCTGCCGCAGACGCCCATCAGTGGCCCGGTCTTCTTCGTGAATTCGGTGACGATCACCTTCACGGGCACGCTGCAGTCCTCGACTACCGTCAACGGCACCTACCAGGACGTGTCCGGAGCGACCAGCCCTTACCCTGTCCCGACGGGTTCAGCGCCGGCGAAGTTCTACCGCTCTCACCAGTAACCCTGCTGGACTGAGTTGAATTGTCACAAGACCGGATCGCAAGATCCGGTCTCTTTTTTCTTTTTCCCGTTTTTGATTTTTGTCCGACTGCAAAGCGGCTAAACCTGCTTTCTGTGTCGAAGACCAACGAGCACCGTCGAGTGACGAAAGGACCCGTGCCAGCAGCGGCATGGCCCCTTCTGGAGTCGGGACGGCCAGTGCGTGAGCTGTAGAGTTCCAGAACTCAGTCAGTTAAACGCTGCAGTTGATGGTAGCAACAACTAAATCCTACCGAGTCGGGTCCGCGCCCGTCTCGAAAATGTGGTCAAAACCTCCTGTCTCAAACTGGAGGGAGCGTAGCCAGGGCCGCCCAGCGATGGACGCCAGCCAAGAATTCTGTCGTGCGCCTGGCATTACCGGCATTGCCACTCCGCAGATTTTTTCTTGCGCTTTTGTCGCTTCGTGCAAGATTTTGGAATTCACCGAAACTGAAGACATGCGAGACGTTGGCTCATGAATTGGAACGGCAGCCTTCGGTGTATCCAGGTCACAACCAACAACCAAAGTTCACCTCGTACGGATAACCCTCAAGTTCACCTCCTATGAAAAGATCCTCAAAATTATTTGCAGCGGCCCTCCTTGGTGTCGCCTGGTCAAGCTCCATCTTCGCGGGGCAAACAAACTTCAATTTCGACGTGGATCCCTTTAGCGATCCCTCGCTGAACATCGGACAGGACGGCGGCGCCATCGTCGTTGGCAATCACCTTGGCTACTTTAACGGCGTCGGCAATCAAATCTGGAGCAGCGGCGCCAACGCCGCCGTCGACGGCAACCCGGCCACGGGCGGGTATTTGTCCATCGCCGATGGCACCAACTGGAACGGCCTGAACCCGGGCCAAAACTTGGTATTCGTCTTTCCAGACATTGACAATGGCTTGCCGCTGACGGGCTTTCAGATTGACCTGGACCTCCGGGTCGGAAACGGCGACATCGGCCGGCCCGCCGATGGATTCAGCATCAGCTTTGCCCGCGCCGGGGACGTTGCCCTGGTCAATGCCACCAACGGCACGGCAGGTGGCTTCGCCGGCGGCGATGGCAGCCTGGCGGCGGCCGCTGCTCCCGCCGGGAGCGGTGACGTCGAGAACGGCACCAAGACCGGTGTGGCAGTCCTTTTCGACGCCTGGCAAGGCAATTGGTTGCCCGATACCACCCCTTACGCCAACCCGCCGGCCGGTGTGGCCGCCTCCGCCGCAACCGACCGGGAAGGCGTCGCCGTGCGCGTGGACGACCACACCCTTGCGCAGATCGATCTAATCCTCAACCGCAATGAAAAGGATTGCGTCCCAACGACCCAAACGACCCTCGCCAACAACGGCTCCGGTTTGAGCTTGCAAACCGGGACCAATGCGCCTGTCCTCAGCGGCACCAACTGTTCCAGGGTGTACGGGACTTACGACTACTCGTCGAAAGCAACGGCCGACGCCGGCGGCGCCGGCTCTTATACCAACCTGGTCTGGCAGCACTTGATGGTTAGGCTGACCAACAATCCACCAGCCAATCCCTGTAATCCTGCGACCTTTAACCTGCTGGTCACCTGGAAAGGTGTTACCGTCATTAACACCAACCTGGCATCCTTTTCTCCTTACAGTGGTCGCCTTATCCTGGCTGGCCGCACGGGCGGCAACGACCAAAACGTCCATGCCGACAATATCCGCCTGTTCACCCGGCCACTGACCGGCGTGTTTTTGGGAGGTATCAATGCTTTGTTGAACGGCTTTACCTTCACCCTCAACGACAATGCTGCCGACAACTCAACTTTCGCCGGCATTGTGCAAGTCTTGCTCGATGTCACCAATAATGTCACCGCCCAGACCACCATCACCTATACCGCCCCGACTGCCGTCGGCATCTTTACCCAGAACGCCAGGTTCGCCCCAGGCTCTACCCACCAGGCCCAGGTCTGTTGGCGTGACTCCAACAATAACACCAATTCGAAGGCCCTGTCCTTCACGGTGCCACAATGGATCCTGTTCCCGACCAACCTCGCCCTTCCACTGGCCGCAGCCGATACCTCCAAGGTCGGCTTGCGCGCCCATGCCTATCAGACGCTTCAGAACAACCCCAATACCGGCTGGTGGACCGACGAACAAGTCGAAGGCCGCCGTGGTCCCAGCACTGTGACCCCGACCCTGCCCACCGAACTCGATGGCTCAGAGTTAGTCCTTGTCTATGATGGGCCGCTGGACCTGGCGAACATCAATGGCGCAACCGTGTCGGGCGGCTTCTTCGGCATTGACACTTCCCTCACCGCCTTTGGTGTGGGGAGCTCAGGCCTCTACAGCCAGAATGGCCAGCATGATTACAACGACAATTCGGCCATCGAATTGTTCGGCTACATTTATTTCCCGACCAGCGGCGTATATAACATGGTCATTGGCAGCGACGACGGCTTCCAACTCAGCGTGTCGCAAAACCCCAAGGACCGCATGGGCCAGGTATTATGGTTCCTCAATGGCAACCGGCTGCCGAGCGCCACTTCTCTGCCGGGGGTGTCCACCAACGTTAATGACGTGCGGCCTGTGGTCATAGAGCAAGCCGGGGTCTATCCCGTCCGCCTGCTCTGGGAGAATGGCGGCGGCGGGGCGGCCCTGGAGTGGTACACCGCCCCAGACATAACAACTTCACCTCTGGCGAACTTAAACTGCTTCCTCGTCAACGACACCAACTACCCCACCGGGAGCAACGGGATTGCAACGGTCTTTACTTACCGCGCGCTGCTGTCAGGCAATGATGTCGGGCCTTATGTCAAGGACGCTTCGCCGACGCGCGGCAAACAAGACGCGGTCTTCTACCAGCCTGTAGTCGTGACGCTGGCTGACGGCACCGGCCTCAAGACCATCAATGACAGCACCGCGGCAATTTCCGTTGACGGCGCAAGCCTGCCTGTGACCAAGACCAGGACCAGCAATAGCCTCAAGCTGGCCCAATCGTCCGCGTCTAATTGGGCCGGTGGCAACCACACCAATGTGCTCACCTTTGCCGACAACCTCGGCACCAACTACACTTACACCTGGAATTGGACTGTCCTGGGCGGCGCCAGCGGCGTCGCTGTCGCTGATGCCACCAACCCGCCGGTGGTCATTCCGGCTTCCTTGAGCGTTGCTCTGGGCGCATTGGACGCCTCCCAACCCGGGTTCCGCGTCAAATCCTATCAGAGCCACGATGAAGGACCCAACCACCTCGGCTGGACCGAAGAGCAGTTCCAGGGACTCCACGGCGAGAACCTCGCCGACCAGAGCACCACCAACGGTCCGGGTTTCTTTGTCTGGAATACTGCTCCAGGTGTGATCGATTTCCGGCACAGCTTTACCGGGGCAGGCGCGCTGAACACCGGCGCTCGCGGGGAATTCGCCTATGACACCCTCACCGATTTCATTCAGTTCGGCATCGGGGCGATCGGCGACGCTTACTACTTCGATCGGCCCGGTGGCGCTAATCACAAAGCCGAAAGTTCCGGTTTGGACATCGGCGCTTGGCTCTACTTCCCCACCGCTGGCACCTACGTCATGTTTCTCAACTCCGATGACGGCGTCAAGCTCATCGTCCCACAGGGCTCCCTGTTCAACAAACTGGGCGTGGCGGTGCTGGCCCAAGCCAACGTTGGCCGCGCCATGGCCGGATCAGCCGGTGGCGTGCAGACCGGCGGCACCTATGCCAAGTTCACCATCCCGGCGCCGGGCGCTTACCCATTCCGGTTGCTCTATTGCAACGGCGGTACCGATGGCGGCTTGGAATGGTCTATCTTCCAGCAGCTTGCTGACGGCGCGGTGGGTAAAGTCGCCATTAACGATGCGAACATCCCGGGCTCGATTAAGGCCTACCAAACGTTGCTCGCCGGCGATGTCAGCGCGCCCTACGTCAGCTATGCTGACCCGGCTTTCAACGCCCAGGACATTTGCTTCTGGATGCCCATCGTGCTGGAATTGACCGATGGCCCTGCTTCCAAGACCGTCAACACTTCATCCATTCAACTTATGGTTGATGGTACGCTGCGGCCTGTCACGCTCAGTTCGCCTTCAGCGGGCGTCAACCGGTTTGTCTCGGTCCCGCCGGGGAGCGGATGGACCATCGGAGCCCATACGAACGTGCTTACCTTCCAGGACAATGCCAGCAACACCTACAGCAATTGGTGGCCCTTTAACGTCATGAGTCTCAACTATGCCGCTGCCGTTCCGGTGCCGCTAACCAACCGCGTTGATACCAGCGCGGTTGACCACAGCCAGCCCGGCTGGCGGGTCAAATCTTATCAGACCACCAATGGCAATCCCAACACCATCCCCTGGACCGAAGAACAGTTCGAGGGCCTCCACGGCCCCAACATCGCCGACCAAAGCCTTACCAATGGCCCCGGCTTCTTTGTCTGGAACAATCCTGTGGATTTGGCTGACAACGTCGGCGGCCCCAACGGCGTCAGCGGAAACGGTGAGTTCCGTTGGAACTACGGCTATACTAACTTCGGTATCGTCCACAACGGCGCTGCCACCGAGTCCAACAATTGCTCCCTCATTTTTGCCGGTTGGATGGAGTTCGCCCAGGCAGGCACTTATTGTATGATCGTGAACAGCGACGACGGTTTCAAGGTCTCATCGCCCTATGGCGCGAACCCGTTCAGTCAGTCCGGCACGGTGCTGGGCTTCGCCAGCGCTAACCGCGGCAACAGCGGGGCCGCTGCCAACCCCGCTAACCAGGGCAGCCGCACCCCCAGCCTGTTTACCATCCCGACGCCCGGCGCTTACCCGATCCGAATGATCTATGAGAACGGCGGCAGCGGCCTCAACGTGGAATGGAGCATCTATCACTACGCCCCTAAAGGTGATGTCGTACGCTCTGTGATTGGCGATACCAACGACCCAGCCCCGATCAATGTCTTTCAGACCTTGCTCGTGGACGAGCCTTATGTCGTGGGCGTGTTCCCAACGCCGGGCATCGTCACCGTAGGCGCGGAGTTGAGCTTAACGCCGGGAACCGGCTCGACCAACGTGGCCGGTGGAATCAACGATTTGACGCTCCAACTGCAGGACGGTTTCGTGCGCACCGTCAACACCGACACCATCACCCTTACCTTCGCCGGTGTCTCTCAGCCTCTCGTCATCACCACCAATGGCGCAGGCGGCACCATGATTGTCCGCATGGCCAATGGCGTTCCCTTCTGGCCGTCGGGCACCTTTGGCCCGCTGACCTTGAGCTTCCAGGACAACACTGGGAAGCTGATTTCGGAGACGTGGAATCTGTTCACCAGCTTCTGGGGCACACTAACAAATTCGCTGACCCTGAGTCAAATCAATACCAATCACCCTGGCTTCGCCGTGCATGTCTATCAGGTTGACGGTAAGGCTCAGGTTTCCAGCGGTAACCCCACCATCCCCACCCGCATCCATGTCGCCGAGCAAGTCCTGGCCGGCATCTGGGGGGCTAATGCCGCTAACTTGACCAATCTCAACGACGGTTTGTTCTGGGATTTGGCTGGCACCGGCCCCTCTAATGGTGTGCTCAACTTGAATATCCCCGGCCAGGGCCAGGCTGGTGACTTCCAGTCCGGCGGCGGCTACTTCGAAACTTTGTTCCCGGGCATCCCGGGCGCCGTGCAGTTTCCTGCCATCAACTCGAATTCGAACAATAGTTTTGCCAGCGAGTTCTACACCTATGTCGAATTCCCCACCAACGGCACCTACATCCTGGGTGTCTCAAGCGACGACGGTTTCCGGCTGACGCGCGGTTTCAGCCGCCCAGACCATATCGGCGCGCTGGTCGTCAACAGCCCTGCCGCAGTGGCCGGGGCCAAGCCGACGGTGCAGAATACCTTCCTGACCTCCTATTTGCTGACCAACTCCGTCAGCGGCAATCTGGTGATGCCTAATGGCATCAGTTTCAGCCAGGGCAGCACCACCAACGGCGAGGGCTGCGTTATCACCGATCCGGCCGGCACTCTGACCGGCAAGATCGCCCTCATATACCGCAGCGCCTTCTGCAGCTACGTGCAGCAGGTCCAAAACGCCGCGGCTGCAGGCGCTATTGGGGTCGTGCTCATCCAGAATCGCACCAACACTGAGAGTGTGTTCCCGCAAGAGCCGGGCGTCAATCCGCCTATCCAACCCATCCCGGCGGTTGAGATCGAAAAGCCTGATGGCGCTGCGCTGGCTGCCATCCTGGCCGCCAGCGGCACCGTCAACGTTACCCTCACTCCGATGGATTACCTCATCAACCCGCCGCCAGGCCCAGCCGGTCCTCTGGGCCAGGCCGATCAGGGCAAGGGCGCCTCCGACGTGCTGTTCCCGGTCGTGGTGCAGCAGTCTGGGGTTTATCCGCTGCGGTTGGTCCATTTCCAGGGCGGTGGCGGCGCCAACTGCGAGTTCTTCTCGGTTACGGGCACCAATCGTGTGTTGATCAATGATCTGACCAGCACCAACGGGCCAGCGCTGAGTGGCACTGGACTCCGGGCCTGGTACCCGCTGTTGAACGTGAATGTCGCCTTCAACGGCTCACAGGTCACCCTGACTTTCGACGGCATTCTCCAGTCGGCATCCACCGTGGCGGGTCCGTTTAGCGATGTTCGCTCCCCTCTCCCATCCGATGGGAGAGGGCCAGGGTGAGGGCGCGAATGGAGCGGTGGAGTAACGTGACTCGCTCCTCCATCACTCCCCACGTCGCGAATCGCTGGCTTGTGGGTCCTTTGAATTCTGGTAATCATTGCGGAATCAGGGAAAAGCCTTACGTCCGCGCCCGAGCAAAACCTGCAATCCACCGCTCGTGAGAGGCATCGTCTATTACCGGCTGGGCCAATTTCAGAACGTCATCGAAGTGCCGGAAGAGATTGTGAAATTGGAGAGCGGGCGGGTCACGGCCCTGGATTTGCTTTGCCTGGCTATGAGTTGCCAGCGTTTCGGCGAAACACTTAGCAAGAGAGGAGACTAACCGCCCAACAGGCGGTGTATGCGGAAATTCTGGAGCCGGACCTCTTGGTTTGCGCATATTTCACGTCTTCCGCGGTTATTCGAGTCCGAGTATCTGTCACGGCGAGCCTGCGCGTGCGAGCTACCCGAAAAAGCCCTTGAAATAACGACGAACGTCAGACATATTGGTCAGCATGAAAGCGCTCACAAAACGTGAATTGGTGCGCAATCCGGCTTTGGTTTCTCATTTGAAGCCCGGTGAGTCGCTGGAAATCAAGGATGGAGATTCGACCCTCACCGTGGCGCGCCGCAAGAAGCACCTGCTACCTCACCGTGGCGCGCCGCAAGAAGCACCTGCTATCGGCAGAGCAAATGGAAGCAGAACTCGACAAGCTGGCGGCCAAGTGTCCGCCTTTGGACTGTCAGGCGGTGCTCGACGATCTGCGCTCGTGACGATTTACCCGGGCAGTTCCTTCCTGGTCTCGTATCTTTATCCCGGCGATTTGCATCATCGTCGCAGACGCCGAGTTGAGTGCCTTCGACTGCGATAACCCCGCCGCCGACCCAAAGGACGGAACACCGCTCGACAACACCCTGATTGTGAACGGCGCCGTCATCCCGCCTGGCACCAGGATTTCTCCCCTCAACCCGTAAACCAAAAACCAAAAACAAAAGGAAAGTTATGAACGACAAATTCAATGAGCTTGCCAAGGGCCTGGCCCAAATCCGTCTGGCGCTGGCAGGAGAACCGCCACTTATGAGCTGCAACACGAACCCACTCAAGGCTGCTGGCGCCAGGGACGCAGCCGTTTTCCGCCATTAGTCTTCGCCTCGGTTCGTTCTGCCGTCGGACGGCGGTTCGGAGAGGATTTTCTGAATCTCGGCCTTTAGGACGGGCACATGCTTCTCGACTGTCTCCCACACGATCTCTTGATTGATCCGAAAATAATCATGGACAAGAATGTTTCGCATCGCGGCAATCTGCCGCCATGGGACCGACGGGTAGCGCTGCCTGGTCGTCGGATCGATGGAGCGCACAGCCTCGCCAATGATCATCAGGTGGTGGACCATCCACACTTGGACGAGGGGGCTGCTCTCGAACGCCGCTCGCCCCATGGCCTGTTGGGCTTCGATGTGCGCGATGGCTTCGAGGATGTCTTGCAAGCGGTCGCGGAACTCCCTCATAACGGGATGGCCTCGCGCAGGACCCGGTCGCGGAGGCGAGGCTTGAGGCCGTCTTCGGTCACCAAGTCCACGCGGCAGTTGAGCAAATCCTGCAGCTCTTCGAGCAAGCCCCCGAGGTCGAGCAGCGAACAACCCGGCCGAGTATTTATCAGCACGTCAACGTCGCTGGCCTCAGTGTTGTCGCCGCGCGCGACGGAGCCGAACACCCGAACGTCGCCCGCATGGTACCGTTTGGCCAGAGAAAGGATCTCCTCTCGCCTCTGCATAAGAGTCCTGAAATCGATCATCGCGCTGGAGGATAGCTTGATCGCAAGGCCGAGGAAAGGGGTGTTTTGCTGAAAGGAACTGGTATATCAAACCAACCAGTTCACGGATCCCGCCGCACCGCATTTCAACCGGAGACTTTATCGGGCAGCGTCGGCGTGAGAATTGCCGGCTCTGTAAGCAGATGTCGGGCTCTAGGCAGAAAAACAACCTGGTGCGCGCCATGAACCGTTCAGCAAAGCTTTCCTTCTGGCTCTTTCGGAGCCTCGACTTTGCACAGGCCGGTCCGGTG
>WNGQ01000226.1_pt1 | contig 56967 bp, 75 predicted proteins | sample 5407661 | NCBI WGS metagenome assembly WNGQ01 (sample SAMN13153382, study PRJNA577476) | soil metagenome | isolation source: 60 cm soil or saprolite under Garry oak tree replicate 2 | place: USA:California | collected 2016-06-15 | reverse complement strand
TGTTGAGTCGTGAGGAGGGTGGGCGGCATACGCCGTTTTTCAATAATTATCGGCCGCAGTTTTATTTCCGGACGACGGATGTGACTGGCACGGTGCAGCTTCCGGAGGGGACGGAGATGGCGATGCCGGGGGATAACACGGAGATGGTGGTGGAGTTGATCTCGCCGATCGCGATGCAGGAGGGTCTGCGGTTCGCGATCCGGGAGGGTGGCCGCACGGTGGGTGCCGGCCGCGTCGTCAAAATCCTCAAGTAGGGAAGGGCGCGGCGAGGACAGGGATGAAGCAAAAGATCAGGATCCGCCTGAAGGCATACGACCACGAGATCATCGACCAGTCGGCACGCAAGATCGTCGACACGGTGACTCGCACGGGCGCACGCGTGGCCGGACCGGTACCGCTGCCGACCGAGAAGTCGGTCTACTGCGTGATCCGCAGCCCCCACAAGGACAAGGACTCGCGCGAGCACTTCGAGATGCGCACCCACAAGCGTCTCATCGACATCGTCGACCCGACGCCCAAGACCGTCGACAGCCTGATGCGCCTGGACCTCCCGGCCGGCGTTGATATCGAGATCAAGCTATGAAGCCCACAGTAAGCGCACAGGCGCAGTGGACGACCCAGGCGGTGCGTCCATGAGCGTAGCGAGGAACTTCAAGGGGCTCCTGGGCAGCAAGCTCGGGATGACCCAGATCTTCGACGAGCGGGGCCGCGTCGTCCCTGTCACTGTGCTCCGCGCCGGGCCCTGTACGGTCACGCAGCACAAGACCAGTGAGCGGGACGGCTATGAGGCGGTCCAGCTCGCCTTCGGCGATATCAGCGCCCGCAAGGTGAACCAGCCGAAGGCCGGCCACTTCCGTAAGGCCGGGGTGGAGCCGCACCGCCATCTGGTGGAGCTGCGCACCGCCGACGCGGGCGAGCATCCTGTCGGCCAAGTGCTCAAGGCCGACGTGTTCGCCGCTGGCGAGCGGGTCGACGTGGTTGGCGTCTCCAAGGGCAAGGGCTTTGCCGGCGTTATGAAGCGGCACGGCTTCAGCGGCCTCGGGGCCGGGCACGGCGTCGAGCGCAAGCACCGCTCGCCCGGCTCGGTCGGCGCCTGCGCCACCCCCGGCCGCATCTTCAAGGGCATGAAGATGGCTGGCCACATGGGCCACGAGCGCGTCACCGTGCTGAGCCTCGAGGTGGTCCGGGTCGATCCGGAGCGCAACCTGGTGCTGATCCGCGGCGCTGTCCCCGGCCCCAAGGGCGGCCTGGTGATGCTCCGCTCGGCCGTCAAGGAGGTGCAGGGCTAATGGCAAACGTCGACGTCCTGAACTCCTCCGGCAAGAAGGCCGGCAAGGTCGACCTGCCTGACGAGATCTTCGCCGCCCAGATCAACGTCCCGGTCATGCACCGGGTGGTGCGCGCGCAACTGGCGGCCGCCCGCGCCGGTACGCACTCCACCAAGACCCGCGCCGAGGTGCGCGGTGGCGGCAAGAAGCCGTGGCGGCAGAAGGGCACCGGCCGCGCCCGCCAGGGCTCGATCCGGTCGCCGCAGTGGACGGGCGGCGGCGTGGTCTTCGGGCCGCAGCCGCGCGACCACAGCATGCGGGTCAACAAGAAGGAGAAGACCCTGGCCCTGCGGTCGGCGCTCAGCGACCGTCTCGCCGGTGACAACCTGGTGGTGCTCGACGGCCTCGAGTTCGAGGCGCCGAAGACCGCCAGCGCGGTCGAGCTGCTCGCCACGCTGGGCCTCGCCGGCAAGAAGCTGCTGCTGGTGATCGATGGCCTGGAGGACGCGGCTATCAAGAGCTTCCGCAACCTGCGGACCGTGCACCTGCTCACTTTCGACCAGCTGAACACCTACGACGTGCTCCACAGCGACACGGTGGTGTTCACCCGCGACTCGCTCGACGCCTTCCTCGGCCGCGCCACCCCCACCGGCACCGGCGAGGACGAGCTGGTCCTCGAAGACGAGCCTGAGAGTCCGGAGAATGAGGAGGCGTCGTCGTGAAAGACCCCCGTGACGTGATCCTCAAGCCGGTAGTCAGCGAGAAGTCCTATTCGCTGCTGGACGCCAACACCTACACCTTCATCGTGCACCCGTCCGCCAACAAGACCGAGATCAAGGAAGCCGTCCAGACCATCTTCTCGGTCCGGGTCATGAACGTGAATACGCTGCACCGCAAAGGCAAGCGCAAGCGCACCAGGCAGACCTGGGGCGTCCGCAAGGCGACCAAACGCGCGCTGGTCACCCTGCACCCTGACGACAAGATCGAGCTGTTCGAGGCCAAGTAGGTACCCATGGGGATCCGCAAATACAAGCCAACCACGCCGGCACGGCGCGGCGCCTCGGTGGCCGACTTCGTCGAGGTGACCAAGTCGACCCCCGAGAAGTCGCTGCTGGCCCCGAGCCCGAAGAAGGGCGGCCGCAACGTCCACGGGCGCATCACCTCGCGCCACCGCGGCGGCGGCCACAAGCAGCGCTACCGCATCATCGACTTCCGCCGTGACAAGGACGGCGTGCCCGCGCGGGTCGCCGGGATCGAGTACGACCCCAACCGCACCGCGCGCATCGCCCTGCTCCACTATGCCGACGGCGAGAAGCGCTACATCGTCGCGCCGAGCCGCCTGAAGGTCGGCGACGTGGTCGAGTCCGGCGAGGGCGCCGACATCAAGCCGGGCAACGCCCTGCCCCTCAAGAACATCCCGCTCGGCACCATGGTCCACAACGTGGAGCTGCGCCCCGGCGGCGGCGCCAAGATGGGCCGCTCGGCCGGCTCCGCGATCCAGCTGGTCGCCAAGGACGGCCCGATGGCCACCCTGCGGCTCCCCTCCAGCGAGATCCGCCAGGTGCAGAGCCTCTGCCGCGCCACCGTCGGCGAGGTCGGCAACGCCGAGCAGGAGCTGATCTCCTGGGGCAAGGCGGGCCGCTCCCGCTGGAAGGGCCAGCGTCCCCAGACACGCGGCGTGGCCATGAACCCGGTCGACCACCCGCTCGGCGGCGGCGAGGGCAAGAGCTCCGGCGGCCGCCACCCCACCAGCCCCTGGGGCAAGCCGGAGGGACGCACCCGCCGGCGCAAGCCCTCCGACCAGCTCATCATCCGCCGCCGTCGCAAGGGGCGGGGGAGGTAACCGATGGCACGTTCACTGAAAAAAGGTCCCTTTGTGGACGACCACCTGCTGAAGAAGGTGGACGACCTCAACCGCAAGCGCGACAAGCGGGTGATCCGCACCTGGTCGCGGCGCTCGACCATCATCCCGGACATGGTCGGGCACACGATCGCGGTCCACGACGGACGCAAGCACGTGCCCGTCTACATCTCCGAGTCGATGGTCGGCCACAAGCTGGGCGAGTTTGCCCCGACCCGCACCTTCCGCGTGCACCGCTCCCAGGAGCGCGGGACGGGGGTGAGGTGATGGTGGAGGTCAAGGCCCAGGCTCGGTTCGTCCGGACGACCCCGTTCAAGGTCCGCCGCATCGTGGACCTCATCCGCGGTCTGCACGTCGAGGAGGCGCAGCGGGTCCTGCGCTTTACCCCGCGAGCGGCCGCGCTGCCGGTCCGCAAGGTGCTTGACTCCGCCATCGCCAACGCCGAGCACAACCACCAGCTGAACGCCGGTGAGCTGTTCGTGGCCAAGGCGTTCGTGGACGAAGGCCCGACCATCAAGCGCTTCCGCCCGCGAGCGCTCGGCCGCGCCTACACCATCCGCAAGCGCACCAGCCACATCACCGTGGTCGTGGGCTCCAAGGACACTGAGGAGGCCGACTAGTTTGGGCCAGAAGGTCAACCCCTACGGCTTCCGGCTAGGCATCACTACCGACTGGAAGTCGCGCTGGTTCAGTGAGAAGGACTACAAGCGCTACCTGCACGAGGATGTCGAGATCCGCCGCTACCTGAAGCGCAACCTGAGCCACGCGGGCATCTCCCGGGTGGAGATCGAGCGCACCCGCGACCGGGTCCGCGTCGACATCCACACCGCGAGGCCGGGCGTGGTCATCGGCCGCCGTGGCCAGGAGGCCGACCGCATCCGCGCCGACCTCGATAAGACCACCGGCAAGCAGGTCACCCTCAACATCCTCGAGGTCAAGGGCGCCGAGGCCGATGCCCAGCTGGTGGCGCAGGGCGTGGCCGAGCAGCTCGCCAGCCGGGTGTCGTTCCGCCGGGCCATGCGCCGCGCGGTCAACTCGGCCATGAAGGGCGGCGCCAAGGGTATCCGGGTGCAGTGCTCCGGCCGCCTCGGCGGCGCCGAAATGGCCCGCACCGAGTGGTACCGCGAGGGCCGGGTACCGCTGCACACCCTCCGGGCCGACATCGACTACGGCTTGGCCGAGGGCCGTACCACCTTCGGCCAGATCGGCGTCAAGGTTTGGATCTACCGCGGCGACGTGCTGCCCTCCCGCGAGGAGCAGGAGGCCGACCGGGCACGGGCCCGTGCCCGTGCCGCCGCCGGCACCGGCACCGGCGAGCGCCGCGGCCGTGGTGGCGGCCGCGACCGCAACGGCGGCGGTGGTGGCGGCGGCGGTCGCGGAGGCGGCGCGGGCGGGCCCGGCGGCGGGGGAGGCGGCGGTCGCCCCTCCAGCCGATCGGGAGCCGGAGCCGGAGCCGGCGGCCGTGGCCGGCCCGCAGCCGACGCAGCCGCAGGCACCAGCACCAGCACACCCGCACCTGAGAGCACCCCGACCCCCGCTCCGGCGGAAAAGCCGGCGGAAAAGCCGGCGGAAAAGCCGGCGGCACCCGCATCCGAGAAGCCCGAGACGGCTCCTGAGCAGACTGAGGCTTGAGAGGTACCGACTGAGATGCTCATTCCGAAGCGTGTGAAGCACCGCAAGCAGCACCGCGGCCACCGCCGTGGTGTGGCCAGCGGCGGCACCACTGTGGCCTTCGGCGACTTCGGCCTCCAGGCGATGGAGCCGTCCTGGGTCAGCAACCGGCAGATCGAGGCGGCCCGTATCGCCATGACCCGGTACATCCGCCGTGGCGGGAAGGTGTGGATCAACATCTATCCCGACAAGCCGGTGACCAAGAAGCCAGCCGAGACCCGCATGGGCTCGGGCAAGGGCTCGCCGGAGTGGTGGGTCGCGGTGGTTAAGCCCGGACGGGTGATGTTCGAGCTGTCCGGCGTGCCCGAGGCGACGGCGCAGGAGGCCATGCGCCTGGCAGCGCACAAGCTGCCGATGAAGTGCAAGTTCGTGAAGCGCGTGGACGCGGAGTCGTGATGACCATGAAGGCGAAGGAACTGGCTGACCTGGAGCCCGACGAGCTGGCCGCGAAGCTGGCCGAGGCCAAGGAGGAGCTGTTCAACCTGCGCTTCCAGAACGTCACCGGACAGCTCGACAACCCGCACCGGCTGCGCGAGGTCCGCAAGGACATCGCCCGCATCTTCACGGTCATCCGCCAGCGCGAGCTGGCCGGCGAGGCCGTGCCGGCCACGGTCGCGAGCGAGCGTCCGGCCGCGAAGCGGCGCTTCGGCCGCACTCGTAAGGGAGGGAAGTGATGGCGGGCGAGGAAGCGACGACGCCAGCGCCAGCGGCCAAGCCGCGAGGGAACCGCAAGACGCGCACCGGCGTGGTTGTCTCAGACAAGATGAGCAAGACCGTGGTGGTCCAGGTGGAGGACCTGCGCCAGCACCGCCTCTACGGCAAGACCATCCGGCGGACCACCAGGCTCAAGGCGCATGACGAGCAGAACACCGCCGGCGAGGGCGACCTCGTGCGGCTGGCGGAGACACGACCCCAGTCAGCCACCAAGCGCTGGCGGGTCATGGAGATCATCCAGAAGGCCAAGTGAAGACAAAGGGCAGACGGCAATGATCCAGCAGGAGTCGCGGCTCAAGGTCGCGGACAACACGGGCGCGAAGGAGATCCTCTGCATCCGTGTGCTCGGCGGCTCCGGGCGGCGCTATGCCTCCATCGGCGACATTATCGTCGCGACGGTGAAGGACGCCATGCCAGGGGGTGCGGTCAAGGAAGGCGAGGTCGTCAAGGCCGTCGTCGTCCGGGTCAAGAAGCAGAAGCGCCGCCCCGACGGCTCCTACATCCGCTTCGACGAGAACGCCGCCGTAATCATCAACGACCAGCAGAACCCGCGGGGCACGCGCATCTTCGGCCCGGTCGGCCGCGAGCTGCGCGACAAGCGCTTCATGAAGATCATCAGCCTGGCCCCGGAGGTGCTGTAGATGACTTCTCCGAAGACGAAGACGCGCAAGTACACCACGCTGAAGATCCGCAAGGACGACCGGGTCATGGTGATGGCCGGCAAGGACATCAGCGTCACCGGCAAGGTCATCAAGGTCGACCCGGAGAGGAACAAGGTGCTGGTCGAGGGCGTGAACCGCGTCAAGCGGCACGAGAAGATCCGGCCCACCCAGCGGGGCGGCCAGACCGGCGGCATCACCCTGAAGGAGGCCTGGCTGGACGCCTCCAACGTGCAGATCGTCTGCCCGGACTGCGGCAAGCCGACCCGGGTGGCGCAGCGCGTCGAAGACGGCGTCAAGCGGCGGGTCTGCGCCAAGTGCGACGCGAAGCTGTAAGGGACGGGAGGACATGGCACAGACCGCAACAACAGAGGCGCCTCCGGCTCCCCGGCTGAAGCTCCGTTACAACCAGGAGCTGCGTGAGCAGCTCAAGGGAGAGCTGGGGCTGGCCAACATCATGCAGGTGCCCCGGCCGGTCAAGGTCGTGGTCAACATGGGCGTCGGCGACGCGGTCAAGGAGCAGCGCCAGCTCGACGGCGCAGTCCGCGACCTGGCCCAGATCACCGGGCAGAAGCCGCTGGTGACCAAGGCCAAGAAGTCGATCGCCGGCTTCAAGATCCGCGAGGGCCAGTCGATCGGGGCTAAGGTCACCCTGCGCGGCGACCGCATGTGGGAGTTCCTCGACCGGCTGCTGTCGATCGCGCTGCCGCGCATCCGCGACTTCCGCGGGCTCGCGGTGAAGGGTTTCGACGGCCACGGCAACTTCACCCTCGGGCTGACCGAGCAGCTGGTCTTCCCCGAGATCGACTACGACAAGATCGAGCGGGTGCGCGGCATGGACATCACTCTGGTGACCACCGCCGACACCGACGACCACGGCCGGGCGCTGCTGCGCGCGCTCGGCTTCCCGTTCCGGACCAGTTGAGTTGGAGCTGTCCCGGACGAAATACGGAGGTTCCCGCGAGGCGCGAGGTCAGCGAACCGGCGGGGCTAGGAGGTAACCACCAGCAGATGGCAAAGAAGTCGCTGATCGCGAAGCAGAAGCGCACCCCCAAGTTCAAGGTGCGGGCCTACACGCGCTGCCAGCGCTGCGGCCGGCCCCGGGCCGTCCTGCGCAAGTTCGGCCTGTGCCGGATCTGCGTGCGTCAGCTCGCCCATGCCGGCGAGCTGCCCGGCGTCACCAAGTCGAGCTGGTAGGGGCGTGGCACGATGACGATGACGGACCCAATCGCGGACATGCTGACGCGCCTGCGCAACGCCAACGTGGCCTACCACGACCAGATCACCATGCCGAGCTCCAAGATCAAGGTGGAGATCGCCAGGCTGCTCAAGTCGGAGGGCTACATTACGGACTTCGCAGTGGAGAAGGCCGAGGTCGGCTCGGTGCTGCGGATCGACCTGAAGTACGGCCCCAACCGCGAGCGGACGATCAGCGGCGTGCGCCGCATCTCCAAGCCGGGGCTGCGCGTGTATGCCAAGAAGGAAGCGCTGCCGCGGGTCCTCGGGGGCCTCGGCGTCGCGATCATCTCGACCTCGCAGGGACTGCGCTCCGATCGTGTCGCCCACAAGACGGGCATCGGTGGCGAGGTCCTCGCCTACATCTGGTAAGGGGGAGGAGACAAGCAGCATGTCCCGTATCGGCAACCTCCCCATCCAGCTGCCCTCCGGCGTGGAGCTTGAGCTCGATGGCGACATCGTGACCGTGAGGGGCCCCAAGGGGACCCTCACCCAGGAGATCCCGCGCCAGATGAAGCTGGAGCGCGAAGACAGCGTCGTCCGGGTCCTGCGCCCCGACGACGAGCGGGAGAACCGCGCGCTGCACGGGCTCACCCGCTCGCTGGTGGCCAACATGGTCGACGGCGTCACCAAGGGCTTCGAGAAGCACATGGAGATCCACGGGGTCGGCTACCGGGTCCAGGCGCAAGGCTCCGACCTGGTCTTCAGCCTCGGCTTCTCGCATCCGGTGCCGGTGAGGGCCCCGGAGGGCATCCAGTTCACGGTCGCCACCCCGACCCGGTTCTCGGTCAGGGGCATCGACAAGCAGAAGGTCGGCCAGGTGGCCGCTGAGATCCGCCGGCTGCGCCGCCCCGACCCCTACAAGGGCAAGGGCGTGCGCTACTCCGGCGAGCAGATTCGCCGCAAGGCGGGCAAGACCGCGAAATAGTCCTAAGTAATCAGGAGCGATGTAACCCATGGACATGGCGAAGGCGAAGCGCGAGGGGCGCCTGCGGCGTCACCGCCGTGTGCGGCGCCACGTGGCGGGGACGGCCGAGCGGCCGCGGCTGGTCGTCTTCCGCTCCAACAAGCAGATCTATGCGCAGGTGATCGACGACGCGGCCGGCCGCACCGTGGCTGCGGCCACCTCGCCAGCCCTGCCCGGCGACGGCGACAAGACCGCCGCCGCCAAGCGGGTCGGCGCGGAGCTCGCCCGGCGCGCCAAGCAAGCAGGCGTTACCCAGGTGGTCTTCGACCGCGCCGGCTACCAGTTCCACGGCCGGGTCGCGGCCCTGGCCGACGCCGCCCGCGAGGGCGGACTCGATTTCTGAGCATTTCCCAAGGAGGAATTCCATATGGCAGCACCCGGACGCCGGGGTCCCGGTGGACAGGGCAACCGGCCGCCCCGCGACGACCGCGGTGGTCCTGGCCGGGATGATTCCCCAAAGTCGCAGTTCGAGGAGCGCGTGGTGGCGATCAACCGCGTCGCCAAGGTGGTGAAGGGCGGCCGGCGCTTCTCGTTCACCGCCCTGGTGGTGGTCGGCGACGGCAACGGCAAGGTCGGCGTCGGCTACGGCAAGGCCAAGGAGGTCCCCGCGGCGATCCAGAAGGGCGTCGAGGTGGCCAAGAAGAGCTTCTTCGCGGTGCCGATGATCGGCTCCACCATCCCCCACGAGGTGCTGGGCCAGGACGCCGCCGCCAAGGTCCTGCTCAAGCCGGCCTCGCCGGGAACCGGCGTGATCGCCGGCGGCCCGGTGCGGGCCGTGCTGGAGGCGGCCGGCGTCTCGGACGTGCTGTCGAAGTCGCTCGGCTCCTCCAACGCGATCAACATCGTTCATGCCACCGTGGCTGGGCTGAAGTCGCTGCAGCGTCCCCACGAGCTGGCAGCTCGGCGCGGCCTGGACCTGGAGGAGATGTCGCCGATCACGGTGGCGCGCATGAAGGCCGCCGCGGCCGCCCGTCCGGGCCGGGCGGGGACTGGCGAGGCTCAGGAGAAGCCGGCATGACCACGCGCACCAAGCTCAGGATCACCCAGACGCGGTCGCTGATCGGCCGTCCCAAGCCGCAGCGTGACACCATCCGCGCCCTCGGGCTCAAGCGCATCCGCGACGTGGTTGTCCAGGAGGACCGCCCGGAGATCCGCGGCATGGTCTTCAAGGTCTCCCACCTGGTCAAGGTGGAAAAGGTGGAGGAGGTGAACGAGTGAAGCTGCACCACCTCCGCCCCGCTCCCGGCTCGACCAAGGAGCGGATGCGCAAGGGCCGTGGTGAGGGCTCTGGCAAGGGCAAGACCGCCGGCCGGGGCACCAAGGGCTCCAAGGCCCGCGGCACCATGCCGATCGGTTTCGAGGGTGGCCAGATGCCGCTGCAGCGGCGCCTGCCGAAGCTGCGCGGCTTCAAGAACCCCAACAAGGTCCACTGGTCGGTGGTCAACCTGGAGCGGCTGTCGGCCGCCTTCCCCAAGGGGGGCAGCGTCGACCCGGACAGCCTGGTCAGCGCTGGCCTGGCCCGCAAGGGCACCCCGGTGAAGGTGCTCGGCGACGGGGACGTCGGCGTCGCCCTGCAGGTGCGCGCCAACGCCTTCTCCGCTACGGCAGCTACCAAGATCACCGCCGCTGGCGGTACCGTCGAAGTCGTCTGAACTGAGGCGCCGCGACATGTCAGACGAGAGGGCGTGACCAATGCTTTCGGCCTTCCGCAATGCGTTCAAGATCCCCGACCTGCGGGGCAAGATCCTCTTCACCCTGGGGATCATCGCCATCTACCGGCTGGGGTCGAACTTCCCCGTGCCCGGGGTGGACTACAAGGGCGTGCATGAGTTCCTGTCGAACGCCAGCAAGCAGTCGAACGGCGCCTTCACGCTGATCAACCTGTTCTCGGGTGGGGCGCTGACTCAGTTCGCCATCTTCGCGCTCGGGATCATGCCCTACATCACTTCGTCGATCATCATGCAGCTCCTCGGCGTGGTCATCCCTCGACTGGAACAGCTGCAGAAGGAAGGCGAGCAAGGCCGCAAGAAGATCCAGCAGTACACCCGGTACGTCACCGTCGGCCTCGCCATCCTGCAGTCCGCCGGGATCGTGACCCTGGCCCACAACCAGGGCCTGCTGCAGGGCTTCGACATCTTCCCCGGGCTGAACCCGCCGCGCTTCGCGCTGGCGGTGCTGACGCTGACCGCCGGCACGGCGCTGATCATGTGGCTCGGCGAGCTGATCACCCAGCGGGGGATCGGCAACGGCATGTCGGTGATCATCTTCTCGGCGATCGTGGCGCGCCTCCCCAGCGAGGGCGCCAACATCTACCGGGTCAACGGCAAGGTGATCTTCGGCCTGGTGCTGCTGCTCGGGCTCGGCATCATCGTGGCGGTGATCTACGTCGAGCAGGCGCAGCGCCGCATCCCGGTGCAGTACGCCAAGCGCATGGTTGGCCGGCGCATGTACGGCGGCCAGTCGACCTACATCCCGCTGAAGGTCAACCAGGCCGGCGTGATCCCGATCATCTTCGCCTCCAGCCTGCTGTACCTGCCGCAGCTGCTGGCGTCGATGATCCACAAGCCGTGGCTGACCAACATCACCGACCGGTTCACCCGCACCGGCAACCATCCTGTCTACATCCTCGCCTATTTCGTGCTCATCATCGCCTTCGCCTACTTCTACAACTCGATCGCCTTCAACCCGCTGGACACCGCCGACAACATGAAGAAGTACGGCGGCTTCATCCCCGGCATCCGGCCGGGTCGGCCCACCGCCGAGTACCTCGACCACATCCTGACCAGGATCACCCTGCCGGGGTCGCTGTTCCTGGCCTCGGTGGCGGTGCTGCCGTTCATCGCGCTGTCGGCCGGCGGGATCCAGCAGTTCCCCTTCGGCGGCACGGCAATCCTGATCACCGTCGGCGTGGGCCTTGAGACCATGAAACAGATCGAGTCGCAGCTGTTGATGCGGAACTACGAGGGCTTCCTTCGGTGAGGATGGTCCTGCTCGGTCCGCCTGGGGCAGGCAAGGGGACCCAGGCGATCGAGCTTGCCAAGCACTTCGACTGCGCCGACATCTCCACCGGCGAGATCTTCCGGGACCACGTGGCGCGCGGCACTCCGCTGGGCCGCGCGGCCCGGGAGTACATGGATCGCGGCGACCTGGTCCCCGACGAGGTGGTCATCGCCATGGTGATGGAGCGCCTGGCCGAGCCGGACTGCGACAACGGCTTCGTGCTGGACGGCTTCCCGCGCACGGTGGGGCAGGCCGAGGCGCTCGACCGGCGGCTGGCCAGCCAAGGCACGCCGCTGGATGGTGCGCTCGCCTTCGAGATCAGCGAGGAGGAGCTGCTGGAGCGCCTCAAGGGCCGCGCGGCGCAGCTGCGCCGCTCTGACGACGGCGTGCAGACCATCCGCCACCGCCTGGAGGTCTTCGCCATCAAGACTCGGCCGCTGATCGACTACTACCGCCACCGTGGCCTGCTGCTGCCGGTCGATGCCATCGGCGAGGTCGGCGAGGTGACCCGGCGCATCCTCGCCGGGCTGGACGAGCTGAAGGCGGCCTCGGCATGATCACCAGGAAGTCGCCGGACGAGATCGACCGGATGCGCAAGGCCGGTCGCCTGGTGGGCCACACTCTGTCAGTGGTGAGCGCAGCCGCCCGGCCGGGAGTGACGCTGCTGGAGCTGGACAAGCTGGCGGAGAAGACCATCCGGGCGGGCGGCGGCATCCCGTCGTTCCTCGGCTACCACGGCTTCCCCGCGACGCTGTGCCTGTCGCCCAACCACTGGGTCGTCCATGGCATCCCCAACGGCGACGTGCTGCGGGAAGGGGACATCCTCTCGATCGACTGCGGCGCGATCGTCGAGGGCTACCACGGCGACGCCGCCGTGACCATCCCGATCGGCGAGGTCGACGAGGCCGCCCGCCGTCTGCTGGCCACCACCGAGGAGGCCATGTGGGCCGGGATCGCCCAGGTCCGCGCCGGCAACCGCCTCTCCGACATCGGCCACGCGGTCGAGCAGGTCGCCGCGGTGCCCGGCTACGGCGTGGTGCGCGAGTACGTCGGCCACGGCATCGGCACCGCCATGCACGAGGAACCCCAGGTACCCAACTACGGCAGCGCCGGCCGCGGCCTGCGCTTGGCGGCCGGTCTGGTCCTGGCCATCGAGCCGATGGTCAACGAGGGCACCGAGGCCACTGAGGTCCTCGACGACGGCTGGACGGTGGTGACCAGGGACGGCCGCCGCTCCGCCCATTTCGAGCACACCGTCGCCATCACCCCAGCAGGCCCCGAGGTGCTCACCCTCCTCGACGGCGCCCGCCAGGAGGACTGGCTGCCCCGCGCAGAGAAGGCAGGACGGCAATGAACCCGTGTTGCCGGAAACCCGACAATGCTGGTATCTTCTCTGATCGGCCCAGGCATCAGCCTGGGACCTTGTGCTGTGGGCTCCCACGGCGCGTTTCGTTCCACTGGAATCCGTCTGGCGGGCGCGTGTCTGTGCCTGTTGTGACCAGGTGAAGAAGGGGAGAGTTTGCCGAAGAAGGATGGTGCGATCGAGGTCGAGGGGACCGTCGTCGAGCCCCTCCCGAACGCGATGTTCCGGGTGGAGCTGGCCAACGGCCACCGCGTCCTCGCGCACATCTCCGGGAAGATGCGCATGCACTACATCCGCATCCTGCCCGGGGACCGCGTCGTGGTGGAACTCTCCCCATACGACCTCAACCGGGGCCGTATCACCTACCGCTACAAGTAGAAGGCATCCATGAAGGTAAAGCCGTCGGTCAAGAAGATCTGCGAGAAGTGCAAGACCATCCGGCGCCACGGCGTCGTGATGGTGATCTGCACCAACCCTCGCCACAAGCAACGGCAGGGCTGAGCCCTCGCGCGGAGGTAACCACACGAGATGGCACGTATCGCTGGCGTCGACCTCCCCCGGGAGAAGCGGGTAGAGATCGGCCTTACCTATATTTTCGGGCTTGGCCGGACCCGCGCGCTGGACACGGTGAAGGGCACCCACCTCAACCCTGACACCCGGGTGCGTGACCTCTCCGAGGAAGAGGTCGTCCGCCTGCGCGAGTGGATCGACTCGCACTACAAGGTCGAGGGCGACCTGCGGCGCGAGGTGGCCCAGGACATCAAGCGCAAGATCGAGATCGGCTGCTACCAGGGCATCCGGCACCGTCGCGGGCTTCCCGTCCGGGGCCAGCGCACGCACACCAACGCGCGCACCCGCAAGGGCCCCAAGAAGACCGTCGCCGGCAAGAAGAAGGCGAAGAAGTAACCGAGCAGGACTCAAGGAGGCAATTGAGTGGCGAAGGCGAAGGGCGGGGCCAAGAAGCCGCGGCGGCGCGAGAAGAAGAACATCGCGCACGCCCACGCCCACATCAAGTCGAGCTTCAATAACACGATCGTGACCATCACCGACCCCATGGGGAACACGATCGCGTGGGCGTCATCAGGCAACGTGGGTTTCAAGGGCTCGCGCAAGTCGACCCCGTTCGCGGCGCAGCTCGCCGCCGAGCAGGCGGCCCGCCGTGCGCAGGAGAACGGCGTGCGCAAGGTCGACGTCTTCGTCAAGGGCCCCGGTTCCGGCCGCGAGACCGCCATCCGCTCGCTGCAGGCCGCCGGCCTCGAAATTCAGGGCATCCAGGATGTGACCCCGGTGCCGCACAACGGCTGCCGTCCCCCGAAGCGGCGCAGGGTCTGAGAGGAGTTAGCAGACAAATTGGCACGCTATACAGGTCCTGACTGCAAGCTCTGCAGGCGCGAGAAGACCAAGCTGTTCCTCAAGGGGAACAAGTGCGAGGGCCCCAAGTGCCCGGTCGAGCGGCGCCCCTATCCGCCCGGCGAGCATGGCAGGGGACGGCCCAAGGAGTCCGAGTACCTGCTGCAGCTGCGCGAGAAGCAGAAGGCCCGCCGCATCTACGGCATCCTCGAGAAGCAGTTCCACAACTACTACGTGGAGGCTGCCCGCCGCAAGGGCATCACCGGCGAGGTGCTGCTGCAGCTCCTGGAGACCCGCCTGGACAACGTGGTGTACCGGGGAGGGCTGGCGCGTTCGCGCGACCAGGCCCGCCAGCTGGTGCGCCACTCCCACGTCACCGTCAACGGCAAGAAGGTCAACATCCCTTCGTACTCCGTCAAGCTCGGTGACGTGATCCAGGTCAAGGACAAGATGCGCCAGAACGTCAACGTGCACGAGTCGATCCAGCTGCAGACCGGCCGCCCGCAGCCGGGCTGGATCGACCTCAACGCAGGCGAGGCAAGGTTGACGGTCACCGCGCTGCCTTCCAGGGACCAGGTCGAGATCCCGGTCCAGGAGCAGCTGATCGTCGAGCTCTACTCCAAGTAGGAAGCAAGGCAACAGGCGGTACAGACAACACAGAGGGCATCCCTCAGTCATATGGCGGGCTGAGGGGTCCGGAGGTGAAGACAGCTCATGGAGATCTCGCGTCCGCGCATCGACACGCAGCCGCTGGCCGACAACCGGTCTCGTTTCGTGATCGAGCCGCTGGAGCCCGGCTTCGGCTACACGCTGGGCAACTCGTTGCGGCGCACCCTGCTTTCGTCCATCCCTGGCGCAGCGGTCACCTCGATCAAGATCGAGGGCGTCCTGCACGAGTTCTCCTCGATCGCCGGAGTCAAGGAAGACGTTACCGACATCATCCTGAACATCAAGGAACTGCGGTTGCGCTCGGAGACCAACGAGCCGGCCACCATGTTCCTGCGCGCGACCGGGCCTGGCGAGGTGACCGCAGCCGACATCGTGCCGCCCGCCGACCTGGACGTCATCAACCCCGAGCTGCACATCGCCACCCTCAACGGGAAGGCCAAGCTCGAGATGGAGCTGCGGGTCGAGAAGGGCCGTGGCTACCGGCCGGCTGAGCGCAACAAGTCGGCCTCCGACGAGATCGGCCGCGTCCCGATCGACTCGATCTTCTCGCCGGTGCGCCGGGTGAGCTACTCGGTCGAGGCCACCCGTTCCGGTGAGATGACCAACTTCGACCGGCTGATCCTCGACGTAGAGACCGACGGCTCGCTGAGCCCCGAGGACGCCCTGGCCTCCGCCGGCGGCACCCTACGCGAGCTGGTCAGCCTGTTTGCCGACCTGACCGGCGGTGGCGAGGGCCTGCAGCTCGGCCCGGCCGAGCAGCAGGGCCCCCTGGGCGCCAACCTCGACACCCCGATCGAGGAGCTGGACCTGTCGGTGCGCTCCTACAACTGCCTTAAGCGCGAGGGGATCACCACGGTCGGCGAGCTGGTCACCAAGTCCGAGGCGGACCTGCTGGACATCCGCAACTTCGGCGCCAAGTCGATCGACGAGGTCCGCGAGAAGCTCCACGAGCTGGGGCTCTCGCTGCGAGAGGAGTAGTCACAACATGCCGACCCCGACTAAGGGGCCTCGCCTGGGCGGGGGACCGGCCCATGAGCGGATCATCATCGCGAACCTGGCACGGTCGCTGTTCGCCGAGGAGCGCATCCGCACCACCGAGGCCAAGGCCAAGCGCCTGCGCCCCCAGGCCGAGAAGCTGATCACCTTCGCCAAGAAGGGCGACCTGGCCAGCGTGCGCCAGGTGCTCACCGTGGTGCGCGACAAGGACGTGGTCCACAAGCTGTTCCACGAGATCGCACCGCGCTTCGCCGACCGCAACGGCGGCTACACCCGCATCCTCAAGCTCGGCCCCCGGCCGGGTGACTCGGCGCCGATGGCCCTGATCGAGTTGGTCGAGCGTGGCGAGGCCCCAGCGGCCCCGGCCGCGGACGACGAGCAGCAGGAGGGTGGTCGCCGCCGCTTCGGCCGTGGCCGTCGCGAGGCCACCGCCGCGCCCGAGGGCTCCAACCGCGCCACCCGCCGCGCCGCCGCACGCGGCAAGGGCCCCGCCTCGGCGCCCGTCGAGGCCGAGGCCGCTGAGGCCGAGGCGGAGGACGGCGAGGAGCGCCCGGACGTCCCGACCGACGCCGAGATCGAGGCGGGCGTCGCCGCCCCGGTCGACGCCGAGGACGAAGACGAGGCCGCCGAGGCGGAGGCCGACGGTGAGGCTGCGGGCGACGCCGAGGCCGGCGAGGAGAAGGGGAAGGCGTAGCCAGGAGAGATGCGCCGGCTGATGCTGGTGGTCGCCTACGACGGCCGGCCGTTCTCCGGGTTCGCCCGGCAGAAGGACCGGCGCACCGTCCAGGGTGATCTGGAACGGCTCCTCGCGCAGCTCGCCAAGGCGCCGGTGACCACGGTTGGCGCCGGGCGGACCGATGCGGGCGTGCACGCCCGCGGCCAGGTGGTCCACGCCGACATCCCTGACGAGGCCCGCCCGCTCGACCCCGAGCGGGTGCGCCTCGCCCTCAACGGCGCGCTCGGGCCGGCGATCGTGGTCCGGGAGGCGGCCTGGGCCCCCGACGGCTTCGACGCCCGCCTGTCCGCGCGGCGCCGCACCTACGTCTACCGGGTCGACGACTCCACCGCCCCGGATCCGCTCACCAGCGGGTTCGTGCTCCACTACCGGCGCCCGCTCGACCTGGAGCGCATGCGCCTGGCGGCGGGTGCCCTGCTGGGGGAGCACGACTTCGCGGCCTTCTGCCGCCGCGCTCCAGGCGGCACCACCATGCGGCGCCTGCGCTCCCTCTCGATCCGGCGCCGCGGTGGCTTGGTGGAGTTCAAGCTGGTCGCCGACGCCTTCTGCTGGCAGATGGTGCGCAGCCTCGTCGGCTACCTGCTCGCCGTCGGCGACGGCCGCCGCGACCCCGCCGATGCCCCCGCTGTCCTCGCCTCCGGCGACCGCGCCGCTGCCGGCCAGCTCGCACCCCCGCACGCCCTCGTCCTGGAGACGGTCTCCTATCCACGAAAGTTGACCGAAATAGCAGGTGACCGGTAGCCTCGTGTTTCCTCAAGTGGACACAAGCTGTCGACTTGAGGAACGGTGGCGTCGTAAATGCCGCCCAACCCACGATTCTTGTCCGTTCATGGAGTTGCCCGCATGCCTCTCGCAAGCCAGCGCACATTCTCGCCGCGCCCGCAGGACATCACCCGCGAGTGGTTCGTCGTCGACGCGGACGGCCAAACCCTCGGGCGTCTCGCCGCCCAGGTCGCGGCGATCCTGCGCGGCAAGCACAAGCCGATCTTCGCGCCGCACATGGACACCGGCGACCACGTGATCATCGTCAACGCGGCGAAGATCCGGCTCACCGGCAACAAGCTGCAGCAGAAGAACGTCTACCGCCACTCTGGGTACCCCGGCGGCCTCAAGACCACCCCCTACACCGTGCTGCTGGCCCAGCGGCCCTCGCGCGCGATGGAGAAGGCGGTCCGGGGCATGCTGCCCCACAACCGCATCGGGCGGCAGATGCTCAAGAAACTCAAGGTCTACGACGGCCCGACCCACCCGCACCAGGCCCAGGCGCCCAAGCCGCTGGACCTCGGCCCGGACTCGGGCGCCAAGCAGAGCTAGGAACAGGGACAGGAGGAAACTCACCTTGGCAGCACCCACACTGCTCGCCCGGGGCACCGGCCGCCGCAAGGAGGCCGTGGCCCGGGTGCGGCTGCTCGAGGGGACCGGCGCCTTCAAGCTGAACGGCCGGCCGCTCGAGGACTACTTCCCCAACCCGGCCCACCGCCGGATGATCACCGAGCCGCTGCGGGTCACCAACACCCTGGAGCGCTACGACGTGATCGCCTCCCTGGCCGGGGGAGGCACCTCCGGCCAGGCAGGCGCGCTGCGCCACGGCATCGCCCGCTCCCTGGTCGACCTCGACGTCGAGCTGCGCCCCGAGCTGAAGAAGCGCGGCTTCCTCACCCGTGACGCCCGCGAGGTCGAGCGCAAGAAGTACGGCCTCAAGAAGGCCCGCAAGGCGCCGCAGTACTCCAAGCGCTGACCTATCCCTGCACCTGCACCGGGCCATCACGCGGGGGGTCGTGAACTTGGGCAAGCTGTTCGGGACTGACGGCGTGCGCGGGCTGGCCAACGCCGACCTGACGCCAGAGCTGGCGCTGGCCCTCGGCCGCGCCGCCGTCGGTGTGCTGCGCGCCGAGGCCGAAGCTGACGCCGAAGCCGACGCTGGGGCCGGGGACCCGGCGGGGGAGCGCCCCGTGGTGGTCGTCGGGCGTGATCCGCGCGCCTCCGGGGCGCTGCTGGAGAGCGCGCTCGTGGGGGGGATCCTCAGCGCTGGCGGCGACGCGCTGCTCGCCGGGGTCCTGCCGACGCCGGCGATCGCGTTTCTTACCAGGCACCTGCGGGCGGCGGCGGGTGCGATGATCTCGGCGTCGCACAACCCCATGCCGGACAACGGCATCAAGTTCTTCGGGCCGGAGGGCCGCAAGCTCCCCGACCCGCTGGAGGACCGCATCGAGGCCGCCCTCGGCGCCGCCGACCACGGCGCCCCGCGGCCGGTGGGCGGCGCGGTCGGGGCGTTGCGCCACGACCCCGGCGCCGCCGAGGCCTACCTCGCCCACCTGCTGGAAGGCCTGCCGGACCTGGGCGGCCTCCAGGTGGTGGTCGACTGCGCCAACGGCGCGGCCTCCAGCATCGGCCCGGAGGCCTACCGCCGTGCCGGGGCGCGCGTCACCGCGATCGCAGCCACCCCGGACGGGCACAACATCAACCACGGCTGCGGCTCCACCCATCCGGAACGCCTCCAGGAGGCGGTCGCCGCCTCCGGCGCGAGCATCGGCTTGGCTCACGACGGCGACGCCGACCGCCTCATCGCTGTGGATGAGTACGGCGAGCTGGTGGACGGGGACGTGATCCTCGCCATCGCCGCCCTCGACGAGCGCCGCCGGGGGCGCCTTATGACCGGCACGGTGGTCACCACGGTGATGACCAACCTCGGCTTCCGCCGCGCCATGGAGGACCACGGCATCGAGGTGATCCAGACCGCCGTCGGCGACCGCTACGTGCTGGAGGCGATGCTTGCCGGCGGCCACATGCTCGGCGGCGAGCAGTCCGGCCACATCATCTTCCTCGACCGCGCCGGCACCGGTGACGGCATCCTCACCGGCCTGCGGCTGCTGGCCATCCTGGCTCGCACCGGCCAGCCCCTCTCCGAGCTGGCGCGGGTCATGCGCCGCCTCCCCCAGGTCCTGGTCAACGTCCACGTCGCCACCCGCGACGGCCTCGCCAGCGCCACCCGCATCTGGCAAGCCGTGGCTACCGAGGAAGCCGCCCTCGGCGACCGTGGCCGTGTCCTGGTCCGCGCCTCCGGCACCGAACCCCTTATCCGCATCATGGTCGAGGCCGAGACCGTCACCGACGCGCAAGCCTCCGCCAACCGCCTCGCCGCCGAGGTCGCCGCCGAACTGGGCTGAGCTCAGGTTGGCTTGGTGGCCTTGACGATGGCGCCGTGGAGGCCGTCGGCGGCCTCGTGGGTGAAGGTCACCGAGACCTGCTCGAATCCGGCGGCGGTGAGGCCCTGCTCGTACTCGCTCCTGGAGAGGGCGCCGGCGATGCAGCCGCACCAGCTGCCCCGCTGCGCGCGTTCGGCCGGGCTGAGGCGGTCCTCGGCGACGACGTCGGCGATGCCGATCCGCCCGCCGGGGGTCAGCACGCGGAACATCTCGGCGAACACGGCCGGCTTGTCGGTCGACAGGTTGATCACGCAGTTGGAGATCACCACGTCGACGGTGCTGGCGGGCAGCGGGACCTGCTCGATCTGGCCCTTGAGGAATTCGGCGTTGCCGACGCCCGCCTCGGCGGCGTTGCGACGTGCCAGCGCCAGCATCTCCTCGGTCATGTCCAACCCATAGGCCTTGCCGGCCGGGCCGACCCGGCGGGCGCTGAGCAGCACGTCGATCCCGCCTCCGGAGCCGAGGTCGAGGACCCTCTCGCCCGCGTGCAGCTCGGCGACCGCTGTGGGGTTGCCGCACCCAAGGCTCGCCAGCAGTGCCGTCTTGGGCAGCGCATCCTGCTCATCCGGGGTGTAGAGCCCGCCCCCGAAGCTGGCAGTGACATTCACCTCCGCACCGGTGTTGCAGCAGGAATCCGAGCAGCAGGCTTCGGCTTCGGTGAGGATCCCAGCAGCGGACTGCTGAGCGGCGTGCGCGTAGCGCTCACGGACCTGCTCGCGGATCGCAGCCTGCTGCTCTGGGGCGATGGGTTGGGCAGCCATCGGGGTCTCCTGGGTCATATTGACGTCCTTCGATGCGCTATCGTGCAGCAGATATCGATGATTGTCAATATGAAGGCGTGCCTGCTTCCTTCCGGATCATTCCCAGACGAAGAGGGGATCGCCCGCGGCGACCTCTCCGGCGATGGTGACGTCGCGAAGGGCGCCCGGCCGGGCGTCGAGGGCGATGACCGGGCAGATGGGGGAGCGGCCGGCGGCCTCGATGCTGCTGGGGTCCCAGCGGACCAGGGGTTGGGTGGCTTCGACCTGGTCGCCTTCGGTAGCGAGCAGCTCGAAGCCTGCGCCGTGGAGCTGGACGGTGTCGATGCCGAGGTGGACGAGGACGCCGTGGTCGTCTTGGTCCACGACGACGAAGGCGTGCGGGTGCAGCTTGATCAGCAACCCGGCAATGGGCGAGCGCGCTTCCGCCAGCTCCCGGACGGGGTCGATGGCGCTGCCGGGGCCGACGATCGCCTGCGCGAAAACCTGGTCGGGGACGGCGGCGAGCCCGATCGCCCTGCCGGCGACTGGGGCGAGGACGCGCACGCTCATGCTCGCGCCTCAATCCTCCAAGAGGTCTTCGATGTCGCTGGCGAGGGTGTCGGCCTCGGTGCCGACCACGACCTGGACGACCCGGCCGGCACGCAGCACGGCGATAGCCCCAGCGGCCTTCAGGGTCGCCTCGTCCACCAGCGACGGGTCGCGCACCTCAGTCCGCAGGCGGGTGATGCACGGTTCCAGGTCCAAGATGTTGTCCGCCCCCCCAAGACCTCGCAAGATCTGTTCAGCCTTGTCCATTCTGGCCTCCATGGGTCGCCACCGGATCTCCGAACTCATGATGAACCGGAACCGCTGGTCTGGGTGACTTTGCTGAGGCCGCGGGGATGGTCCGGATCGTAACCCAGGCGGCGGGCGAGCGCCTCGACCAGCAGCTGGCCGGGCACGATCAAGGCCAGGGGGGCGAGGAGCTCGGGCAGGTCAGGGCCTGGGAGGGTGGCGCTGCAGGCGGCGGCGAACGCCGCGTCGCCGCCGATGCCGTAGGCGCGGCTGCCCCGGGCCGCGGCCGCGCGGGCCAGGGCAGTCATACCAGGGAGGATCGGGCTGGCGCCCGGGGCGACCAGCAGCGCGGGGAGGTTCGCGTCCAGCACCGCGATCGGGCCGTGCTCCAGGTCCGCGTGGGACAGGCCCAGGGCGGTCAGGTAGCAGGTCTCCTTCACCTTGAGGGCCAGCTCCTGCGCGGTGGAGTAGGCGAAGCCGCGGCCCGACACCACCAAGCTGTCCGCCCCAGCGATCGCGGCGGCCATGCCGGCGGCGGCCGGGGCGCAGGCCAGCAGCGCCTCGATCGCAGCCGGGACGCGGTCGCTGGCAGCGTCGAAGGCGGCGTCGTCCGGGCCGAGCGCGGCGCCCAACTCGCTGAGGGCGGCGAGCTGGCAGGTGTAGGTCTTGGTGGCGGGCACCGCCAGCTCCGGGCCGGCACGGGTCACCAGGGCGACGTCGGCGCTGTCGGCGAGCGTGCTGGCCCCGTCGTTGGTGACCGCTACCGTGCGGGCGCCATGGCCGGCGGCCCATTGCAGCGTCTCGACGATCTCCTCGGTCTCGCCAGACTGCGACAGCGCCACCGCCAGGACCCCGCGCAGGTCCACGTCGGCGTGGTAGTGGGTGGCGACCGAGGGCGCGGCCAGGCTTGCCGCGCGCCCGGCGTGGACTTCGCAGAGGTAGCGCCCGTAGGTGGCGGCGTTGTCGGAGGAACCCCGGGCGATGAAGCTCACCAGGCGCGCCCCCTCCGCGAGGCGGCGCAGCTCCCCCCGCTGCGGTCGCAGGGCCGCCAGCGTGCGGGCAACCGCCTGCGGCTGTTCGGCGATCTCGATCGCCATCTGTGTGCGTGGGGTCATTCGGCCCAGGCCTCCTCCCCGTCGATCCAGGTGGCCAGCGCGCGGTACTCGTCGGACAGCAGGGCAAGGTCAGCCAGCGCCCCCACCGCGATGCGGCCGAGGTCGCCGCGCCCGAGCAGGTCGGCCGGGACGCGGCTGGCCGCTTCGACCGCGGCGACCAGCCCCACGCCGAGCCCGGCGACGTTGCCGACCGCCCGGTCGAGGCGGAGGTTCGAGCCGGCGATGGTGCCGTCGGGGCGCCGGGGCGGACCGTCCTCCCCGAGTTCCACCAGCTCGCCGCCGAGCCAGTAGCGGCCCGGCGGCATGCCGGCCGCCGCGACCGCGTCGCTCACCAGCGCCACCCGGCCGTGAGCGGCCGCCAGCACGATCTTGCAGACAGCAGGGTGGAGGTGATGCAGATCGGCGATCAGGCCGACGGTCAGCCGCTCGTCGGCCAGAGCCTGGCCGGCAACGCCCGGCTCGCGGTGATGCAGGGGCCGCTGGGCGTTGAAGACGTGGGTGACCATGCGGGCGCCCGCTCCAGCGGCGGCGGCCACCTGCGCGGCGAACGCGTCGGAGTGCCCCACGGAGATGATCACGCCCGCGCTGGTGAGGCGCTTGATCGCTGGGAGGGTGCCCTCCCGCTCCGGCGCCAGGGTCATCAACGCCAGCAGATTGTCCCATCGGGGGGCCCCGCGGCCACCATGGGATCGGTTTGCGGTGCTTCCGGCCGCGGGACCGTGCCCCCCGAACCCCCCGGCAGCTGCCTCCAGCAGCGCCTCGACCCGCTCGGCGGTGGGGTCGACCAGCACCGCCGGGTCGTGGGCGCCGCGACGCCGCTGCGACAGGAACGGGCCTTCCAGATGCACCCCGAGGATCCGTGCGCCCCCGGTGCCGGCCGGCGCGGCGGCCTCCACCTGGGCCTTCGCGGTGGCGGCCCGGCCGAGGCCGGCCACCAGGGTCTCGATCGGCGCGCTGATGAAGGTCGGCAGGTAGCTGGTCACCCCGGTGGTCAGCAGCCCGCGCCCGACCCGCGCCCAGCCGTCCGGGCCGGCGTCGATCAGGTCCACCCCGAAAGCCCCATTGACCTGCAGATCGATCAGCCCGGGGCAAAGGATCCCCGCGCTGAGAGCGGAATGGTCGGAGGCGGGAGGCGGGCGGGTATCGAGGACCGCCGCGATGCGGCCGCCCTCCACCACCACCGCGCCAGGGGCGAGGATCCGACCCTGGGCGACCACACGCGGAGCGGAGATGATAGGCATAGGTCTCCAGTGTACGAATGTACGAACTTGACCACTGAGCGTAACCGATGCAAGCTAAATGTGGTCTAGTCCAGATGGATTGTTCCGGATAGTTTCTGTGGGTGCCACTCATCCAGATGAATGGAGGATCGCATGTCCACAGCCGCCACCGAAGGCCTCCCGGCCGCCCCGACCCCACAGTCCTCCGTACTTGCCGTGCTGCAGCGCATCGGCCGCAGCCTGATGCTGCCAATCGCGGTGCTGCCGGCAGCGGCGCTTCTGCTTCGCTTCGGCCAGCCCGACATGCTGGTGAAGGTCTGGAGCCACTTCGACATCCTCGCGACCGCCGGCAACGCGCTGTTCTCGAACTTGCCGATCCTGTTCGCGGTGGGTGTCGCGGTGGGGTTCGCGCGCCGCTCCGACGGCTCCACCGCGCTGGCCGCGCTGGTCGGCTATCTGATCTTCGACCGGGTGACGATGGCGATCTTCGCCACCACCTCGCTCAGCACCCAGGTGCTGTCGACTGCGGCGGACTTCAAGACGCCGGCGCTGGCGATCGAGAAGGCCCCGGCCAACCCCACCGGGGCGATCGGCGGGATCATCATCGGCCTCACCGCCGCCGTGCTCTACACCCGCTTCTACCGCATCAAACTGCCCGCCTGGCTGGCGTTCTTCGGTGGGCGCCGCTTCGTCCCGATCGTCACCGCCTTCGCCGCCCTGATCCTGGGGGTGATCTTCGGCTATTTGTGGACGCCGATCGGGCACGGCCTCGACAACCTCGGCACCCTGCTCACCACCCACGGCGCCGTCGGCGCGGGGATCTACGGGGTCTTCAACCGGCTGCTGCTGCCGTTCGGGCTGCACCACATCGTCAACTCGCTGGTGTGGTTCACCTTCGGCACCTACAACGGCGTCCATGGCGACCTCAACCGCTACTTCGCCGGCGACCCGACGGCAGGGACCTTCATGGCCGGGTTCTTCCCGGTGATGATGTTCGGCCTGCCCGCCGCCTGCCTGGCCATCTGGCGCAACGCCCACCCGTCCCAGCGCAAGGTGATCGGCGGGATCATGCTGTCGGCCGCGCTGACGTCGCTGGTCACGGGCGTCACCGAGCCGATCGAGTTCGCCTTCCTGTTCGTGGCGCCGGTGCTGTACGGCGTCCACGTCGTCCTCACAGGGGTGTCGATGTGGCTGGCGGCGGCGCTCGGGATCCACGACGGCTTCGGGTTCTCCGCCGGCCTGACCGACTACCTGCTCAACTTCACCAAGTCGAACACGACCAAGCCGCTGTTGCTGCTGCTGATCGGCGTGGTCTACGCGGTTGTCTACTACGTTGTATTCGACTTCCTCATCAAGCGGCTCAACCTGCAGACCCCAGGCCGCGAGCCGGATACCGCCGCAGTTGAGGAGCCGGCACCAGCGGCGGCACGGCCGGAGGAGTCGCCCGCCTGAGCTATCCCCGATCGCGAAAAAAGGATCAAGCTGGGTTGTGGACAACCGGCCGGTCCGGTGCGTGACCGCTGCTACGATTTGAGGAACAGCCAGCTGGCAACCAGCAACCTGCCAGTCCGACAGCGGCCCCGGCCGGGAGCATGCCATGCCGTACAACATCGATCCCGAACAGTCGGTCTCCATCGTCGCGATCTTCCTGTTCATCGACGCCGCGCTGATCGGCTTTCCGTTGCTGGGCGCCCTGTTCAGCGGCGCCGTCATCGCCGACCTGTTCCTGGGAGTGGCGCTGGTGGCCGGCATGATCGCGGCGGGCGTCAACCTGCTGAAGGGCCGCCGTTGGGCCTGGTATCTGGCCGTGGCGCTGGCGGGCCTGCACCTGCTGCTGTTCTTCGGCCTGCTGGCGCTGATCTTCGACGGGCTGCTGATCTTCCTGCTGGTGCAGCCAGGGCTGCGATCCAGGTTCGGGGTTCGATGATCGTGGGCGTGGGAGTGGACGCGGTCGAGATCGGCCGGGTCGCCCGCGCACTGGAGCGCCACCCAGGCTTCGGTGCGCGGGTCTTCACCGTCACAGAGTTGCACACCGCCGAGCGGCGCGGCGCCGGCCGGGTCGCCTACCTGGCCAAGCGCTGGGCCGCCAAGGAGGCGGTCTCCAAGGCGCTCGGGGTGGGCTTCTCCGGGTTCGCCTACACCGACATCGAGGTCACCAACCTGCGCTCCGGCGCGCCCACTGTGACCGTCCACGGCGAGGTGGCTGAGTGGGCGCACCAGCTCGGCATCCTGCACTGGCACCTGTCGCTGTCCGACACCCGCGACACCGCCGTCGCCATGGTGGTGGCCGAGGGCCCGGACGACTATCCCCGCCACCCGACCACCCCGCCGCCCTGGGTGGCGCGGCGGCTGGAGCGCCAGCGGCAGCGCGAACGAGGCGCCCAGAAGCACCAGGAGCAGGAGCGCGGGACGTGAAGCCGCTGGTCGAGGTGCCCACCATCCAGGCCGCCGACGGCGCCGCCCAGGCGGCGGGGATCCCGGTGGCGACCCTCATGGGCCGTGCCGGTGCGGCGGTGGCTGCGGCAGCGAGCGCGCTGCTCGGCGGCGTCACCGGCCGGCGGGTGGTGGCCCTCTGCGGCAAGGGGCACAACGGCGGCGACGCGCTGGAGGCGCTCGCCCGCCTCGCCAGCCGCGGTGCTGCGGCCGAGGCGCTGCTCACCGCCGACCCGGCAACCCTCGACCAGGAGGGGCAGCGCTGCGTCGCCCTGGTCCGCGAAGCCGGCGGGGGCGTGCGGCCATTCGAGCCGGCCCTGGCGGAACGCCTGCTCGGCCAGGCCGACCTGGTGCTCGACGGCCTGCTCGGCACCGGCGCCAGCGGCGCGCCGCGTGGCAGCGCCGCCGCGGCCATCAGCGCAGCCGCCATCAGCGCCGCCGCCGTGAGCCCCGCACCAGTGCCGGTGGTCGCGGTCGACATCCCCTCCGGAGTCGACGGCGCGACCGGCGCGGTCGCTGGCGCAGCGATCACTGCCACGGTGACCGTGACCTTCCAGGCGGCCAAGCCCGGCCACGTGCTCCCGCCTGGCAGCGAGCGGGTCGGCCGCTTGGTCGTCGCCGACATCGGCCTGCCGCTGCCAGCGGATTCCCCTGCCTGGGGGATCAGCGAGGCCGCGGACCTGGCCGGGCTGGCGCTCGCGACCGTGCCCCGCCATGAGACCCACAAGCGCTCGCGCGGCGTGCTGCTCGCCATCGGGGGCGCTAGCGGCATGGGCGGGGCGCCGCTGCTGATGGGCCTCGGCGCCCGCGGCGGCGGCTTCGGCCTGCTGGTGCTGGCCGCCCCCGCCTCGGTGGCCGGCGAGTTCGCCCCAGTCCTGCCCGAGGCGCTCACCACCGCCCTGCCAGAGGCCGACGGCGGCATCACCCCTGCGGCGGTCGATGCCTGCAAGCGCTGGCTGGACGAGGCGACCGCGGTGGCGATCGGCCCAGGGCTCGGCCGCGCACCCGCCACCCGCGAGACGGTCAGGCAGCTGCTGGCCGCCTACGACGGGCCCATGGTGATCGACGCCGACGGCCTCTTCGCGCTCGGGACCGGCGAGCCGCTGGCGGACCGCAAGGGGCCCACCCTGGTCACCCCCCACGCCGGCGAGTTCGCCCGCCTCGCCCCCGATCTGGGCGGGACGCGCCTGCAGCAGGCTGCCGAGGGTGCCCGCCGCTGGGGCGTCACCGTCCTGCTCAAAGGCAGCGACACGGTCATCGCGAGTCCGGACGGGCCCCTGGCCGTCAACCCCACCGGGGTGCCCGCCCTCGCCACCGGCGGGACCGGCGACGTCCTCACCGGGCTCTGCGGCACCCTCCTCGCCCAGGGACTCAGCCCGTTCGACGCCGCCCGCCTCGGTGCCTGGGTCCACGGCCGCGCCGGCGCCCTCGCCACCGGGGACCTGAGCCCGCTCTCGGTCGCGGCAGGGGACGTCGCCCGCCACCTTCCAGCCGCGTTCCGTGAGCTGCTGCCACAATGAGCATCAGGGTGAGCGCTGCAAGGTGGCGAACAACGAAGCCGGTGCGTGCAGTGAGAGAGTGGCGCTGATGTTCCGACCGGCGTGGGTTGAGGTTGACCTGGACGCAGTCGAGCGGAACACCCGTACGCTCGCCGCTGCGGTGGCGCCCGCGCGGCTGATGGCGGTGGTCAAGGCCGACGCCTACGGCCACGGTGCCGTGCCGGTGGCCCAGGCCACGCTCAGCGCCGGGGCCGCCTGGCTGGGGGTGGCACTGGTCGAGGAGGCGCTCAGCCTGCGGGCCGCCGGGATCACCGCCCCGATCCTGGTCCTCTCCGAGCCGCACCCCACGGCCGGCCGGGCCTGCGCCGAGCACGGTATCGCCGTGACCATCTGCACGGTCGAGGGTGTGCGCGCCTTCGGGGCCGCCGGCCGCGGCAGCGGCCGCCCGGTCGCCGCCCACCTCAAGGTTGACACCGGCATGCACCGGCAGGGCTGCCTCCCTGCTGACCTGCCCGTGCTGCTCCGCTGCGCCATGGCCGAGCCGGGCCTCGCGCTGCAGGGGCTGAGCAGCCACTTCGCCGTCGCCGACGACCCCGAGCAGGACGCCACCACCGACGCCCAGGTGGCGCGCTACCGCGCCGCGCTCGACACCGCCGCCGGGGCAGGATTCGAGCCCGCCTGGCGCCATCTGGCCAACAGTGCCGGCGCCACCCGCCGGGCCGACGCCCGCTTCGACCTGGTCCGGGTCGGCATCGAGCTGTACGGGCTGGCGCCAGGCCCGGCCCTGGCCGCCGACGTGCGGGCGCGCCTGCGGCCCGCGCTGTCGCTGCGCGCGGCGGTCTCGGCGCTGCGGACTGTCGAGGAGGGCGAGCGGGTCTCCTACGGGCACCGCTGGACCGCCCCGCGCCGGACCAGGGTGGCGACCCTGCCGGTCGGCTACGCGGACGGCGTCCGGCGCGGCCTCTCCGGCCACCTGAGCGCCCGCCTCGGTGGCCAGGACTTCCCGCAGGTCGGGATGATCACCATGGACCAGCTGATGGTGGACGTCGGCGACGTCCCCCTCACAGTTGGCGCGGCCGCCACCCTCCTCGGCGACCCCGCCCGCGACGAGCCCGGCGTGGGCGAGTGGGCACGCCAACTCGGCACCATCGACTACGAGATCACCTGCGGCCTCTCCGCTCGTCTCCCTCGGATTCATCACCACGGCAACCCCCCGGCTGCCCTGCCTGTCACCGCCGCCGAGGCCGAGAGGGTGAGTGGGTAGTGGCGGCGTCGAAGAAGCCGGCGAAGAAGCCCGTAAAGAAGCCAGCGAAGAAACCGGCGGAGACGCTGGTGGAGAAACTGGTGGAGAAGCGCCCAGCCCCGTCGCTGACCGTCCGGGGTGTCGGCATGGTCGCGGGTGGGCTGCTGCTCGGGGTCGGCGCCGGGTTCGCCATCGAGCGGGCATTGGTCGGGCATGATCGCCGCCGCGACGATCCCGAGGCCGAGGAGCCCTTCGGCGAGCTTCGCGGCAAGCCAGCCACTGTCACCAGCCACGACGGCACCAAGCTGCACGTGGAGGAACTCGGCAGGGGACCCTGCCTGATCTTCTCCCACGGCTTCTCGCTGACCCAGGACATCTGGCACTACCAGCGCCGCGACCTGCCGGAGGCCTTCCGCTGCGTGTTCTTCGACCAGCGCGGCCACGGCCGTTCCGGCACCCCCGGCGAAGACGATTACACCCTCCAGGCCCTCGCCTGCGACCTCAAGGCCGTGATCGACTGGACCGGCGAGGACCGGGTGGTGGTGATCGCGCACTCCATGGCGGGCATGGCGGCGCTGGAGTTCATCGACACGTTTCCCGAGGAGATAGGCGCCCGAATCGCCGGCCTGGTCCTGGTCGACTCCACCTACGCCGACGCGCTGCGCGGCATGGCCGCCTCGGTCACCTCACGCGCGGTGGCGACTGTCCAGCGCGCGGTGGTCAGCGCCGGCTTCAAGTTCATCGGCCAGGACCCGATGCGCGCCCACCAGTTGCGCCGCCGCGGCAGCGACCTCGGCTATCTCGGCACCCGGCTGTTCGGCTTCGGCTCCAGCCCGTCCCCCGCCCAGGTCGCCTTCGTCGACCGCACCCTCGCCTCCACCGACGTCGAGGTCTGGGCCAAGGTCTTCCCCAGCCTGATCGACTTCGACCACTCCGAGGTCCTGGAGCGCATCGACATCCCCACCCTGATCGCAGTCGGCGACAAGGACCGCCTCACCCCGGTCGCCGCCGCCCAGCACATGGCCGAGAAAATCGGCGGTGCCCGCCTGCTCGTCCTGGAAGACTCCGGCCACATGGCCATGCTCGAAGAACACGAGGTCCTCAACGCCGAAATCGCCGCCTTCGCCCACCAAGTCCTGCTTCCCACCCGCGCCCGCCCCCGCCGGCCCGGCCGCATCACCATCCGCCGCACCAGCAAACGGGACACCCGGTGAAGTGAGCCTGGGCATTGAAGACCTCGCCATCGGTCACTGGACCGACCCGGACGGCCTGACCGGCTGCACGGTGATCCTCCCACCCCGAGGCAACGTCACCAGCGTCAGCGTCCGCGGTGGCGGTCCGGGCACCCGCGAGACCGACCTGCTGGACCCCAAGGCCCATGTCGAAGAGGTCGCGGCGGTGCTGCTCACCGGCGGGAGCGCCTTCGGCCTGGCAGCGGCCCAAGGCGTGATGACCTGGTGCGAGCGGGCCGGCATCGGCTATGACCGCTTCGGCCCGCCGATCCCGATCGTGCCTGCCGCGGTGCTGTTCGATCTCGCTTTGGGCGACTGGCATGCCCGCCCCGGCCCTGCCGAGGGCGAGGCCGCCTGCCAGGCGGCCAGCACCGCCGACAGCGCCATGGGCAACGTCGGCGCGGGGACCGGTGCGACCGTCGGCAAGCTCGCCGGCCCCGGCCACATGATGAAAGGCGGCCTCGGCTGGTCGGTCCACCGCCTCGGCCCGGTCACCGTCGGCGTCCTCGCCGTGGTCAACGCCGCCGGTGACGTCCTCGACGACAACGGCACGGTCCTGGCCGGCACCCGCATCCCCGGCGGCACCCCCGCCGCGATCCGCGCGCGTCTCAGCAGCGAAGCCGCCGAGCCAGCGGTCCCGGAGCCGGTGCCGCCAGGCGGCAGCACCACCCTCGGCCTGGTGGCGACCAACGCCTCGCTCACCAAGGTGGAGATCCACCGCGTCGCGGCCCAAAGCCACGACGGCATGGCCCGCGCCATCCGCCCAGTCCACACCACCTACGACGGCGACACCGTGTTCGCGATCTCCGTTCCCCGCGTCGAGGGAACCGTCGACCTAGTGGCCTACCTCGCCGAAGCGGCCCTCGCCGCCGCGATCCGGGAGGGCGTCCGCGCCGCCGAACCCGTCGCCGGGATCCCCGCCTGGGCCGGGCGCATCACGGGACGTTGAGACGGCCTGCCGCACGGCCAGTCAGTCGCCTCACCCGAGCAAGGAGCGTCCATACGTCGTCAGTCGCGGGACGAGCCTGGAGGCCAGATGACTTCGACCGGAATGCCTCGTTGTCGAGCGTAGGCGACGATATCGGCGGTGCCGCCGAGCCCGCGGGCGGGTGCTCCGTCCCACACGGCGACCAGGAGGTCGGAGCGTTCGACAACCGCTTTGCCGCCGGCCAGGTGCGCGGTCTCGGTGGACTCCTTGAATGGCAGTCGCTCGACACATGCCGCCCGGCTGATGAGATCGTCGTAGCGTGGTTGAGCTTCAGGCGCGAGGCTGTCGCGGTACTCCTCGGCAGGGACAATCACCTGAAGGGTGCCGCCACGGTCAAGGACGGCATGAGCGAAGAGCTGATCGGCACCGTCGCAAAGGCACGACACGCCCACAAGGGTTGCCGGCTCGTAGCTGATCAGGAGTTCACGGAGGGCCGTGTCGAGCAGCTCCGCGGTATGAGGCGGGAGCTTTTGATGTCCGCTGATCCCGAGACGACGCGGCTTCGTCATCCCGTCACCTTCCCCGGGGTTCTGTGCTGCTACAGCACGCTTGCAAGGAGGAAGTCATCCAGTTCACGGACTGGCGCTGAGGTTTTCCACGGAGTGAGCTGGCGGCGAAGCGATCTGACACGCTGGAGGAGCTTGGCAGACTGTTTTTCGATGGCGATTCCAAACGCTTCTCCGAGAGAGTGGCAGCAGGAATCCAGCTCGCCCTGCCCGAAATAGGCGGCTGAAAGGTCGTTCAGCAACAGCCCGCGCTGCTTGGCTGCTGCCGGTTGAGGTGTGTCGAGGGCTTGGAGTAGTGCCCGTTGTGCATCGGCAGGCTTGCCGAGCTGGAGATAGCAGGCGCCCTTGTAGCCGGCGATCTTGGCTGCGTCGAAGCGATGCAGCCAAGGCCAGGCGGGACGTTCATCGGGGAGTCGCTCGGCTCGACGCAGGGCGGCGAAGGTGGCGTTGGCGTCCTTGGCGGCGGCTTGGGCGCTGGCCTCGATGACCGCAAGCCATGCCTTGCCAACCTGGGAACGGATGTCGAGCTTCTTGGCCTGTGCGACGAGCTGGAGGGACTCGGTCGCGTCGCCGAGGGCTAGTGCCCAATACGCCATGCTTCCCAGCATGTAGGCGGTGAGCAGGTCGCTTGTGGCGCGCTGGGCGTACCGCACCGCCGCGCGGTAGTGGCGGCGGGCTGCCGCATGGTCATCCATGTCGAACGACAGCCAGGCAGCGAAGCCGGAAGCCTCACTGAGGGCGGCGGCAAGCGCCCGGTTGTCGGGGGAATCCTCGCTGCTCAGGTACTGGTCGGCGAACTGGAGATGGCCAGCCACCGGGACGATGAGGAAGTTGGCTGGCGTGTCGCCTTCCAGCCGGCGGTACTGCCCGGTGACGGACTTGACCACCTCGATCAGGGTTGCGCCGTCCCCGCCCCGTCGCAAGGAGTTCCTGAGCGCCGCTTGCCACGCTGGCCCAAGCGGCTGGCCCTGGTCATGGGGGGTGGCGGCGTTGGGGTGGCCGAGCGCCAGACCGGCGGCGCCGGCGGCGGAGTTGAGCAGGAACTTGCGTCGGTTCATCGAGATCCCCATCGCCTGAAAGGCTGCCATGAGGCGGTCAAGCGCAGAGCCGGGTTCGGGTATGCGGGTCGAAAGCTCCTGGTCATTGGCATACACCAAGATAAACAGAGCGTAGTAGTCACGGGGTCGGTGTTCTCCGTCCTCCCAAGCTCGAATCATCCCTACAAGGCTCTCGCGGCCGGGGAGTCCCCGGCCCATCCGCGTTGCGGCGCGCTCCAACTGGGCCGCGAACCGGGCGTAGCTCCACCCCCGGTCCTCGCGGAGTTGCTGGAGGACCTCGCCCCGACGGTCGTCATTATCCAGCGCCTCCCCGGTTGCGGACGCGGTTTGTGCAAAGCCTCTCCGCGTCTCCCAGAGCCTCCTCGATCCTCCTCTAGCGGACAGAAAGCCTAGATGGTTCGGTAATGAGCCACAAGGTAAGGACAGGAGCGAGGAGCGTGGATGTACGACCCGGGACAGCCACCCGTCGAGCAATACCAGGCCGTCAACAGCGGAGTCACCCCGCCTGCGCGGGGGAATCCCCTGGCGGCTGCCGTCGTGTGGCATTTCAAGGAAATCGCCAGCGCCGTTTCCCAGGAATCCGCGCCAGTGGACCTCGTGTTGCTGCGCGTGGTGCTGCGGGGCATGGCCGAGGTGTGCGGGCTGCTGGTCGAGCGAGGCGGCGAAGCGCCCGTCCAGCCGCCATCGCTGTTTCGCGACGATCGGATTGTTTCCGAGGCGCTTGGGATGTGGGAGGGGCGGCTTCGCTTCGCCATGACCGAGCAAAGCCGCACAGTCACCGCAAAGAAGGACTGCTGATTCCCAATAGTCCGGAGAACTGAGCCACGGGCAGGATGGTGGGGACCTTCGCTCATGTCCGTGGCTCGGTCAGGGAGACCTCCGGGGACGTGCTGGCGTTCCCCCAAGCCCACGCCCCGGAGGTCCCTGCCAATTCAGACCATGTGCGAGGGCGGCCGGGCTCCGAACCGGTCGCCAGATTCGCGCTAGGGCCGAGTCCGATTGATTGGGTAGACGATCCCGGCAGGATCTGTGGCATTGTTCCGGTGGTACCAGGGCAGGTATCAGGTGGAGAGGAGTGCTATGCGTGTCAGTAATCTGATGAAACAGCCAGTGGTCGCGATCGGCCCCGACCAGACGCTGCGGGAGGCTGCCAGGCTCATGCACGAGCATGAGATCGGCGCCTTGGCGGTCCAGGACGGGGACAGCCTGGCCGGGATCATCACCGAACGGGACCTCCTCCGCGCCACCGCCGAAACCAAGGACGTGGACCAGGAGCGGGTCGCCGCCTACATGAGCGGCGCCGTGGTCACCGCTGGCCCCAACTACGACGTCAACGTCGCGGCGTCCATCATGAGCGAGCACCACATCCGCCACCTGATCGTCCAGGACCAGGAACGCGTGCTCGGGATGCTCTCGCTCCGCGACGTCCTGTCAGTCTTCCTGCCCGAACACGTGCACGGCTGACCTCATTGCGGCTCGACCAGGCCGGCGCTGCCGTCGACGGTGACGAGCTGGCCGTCGTGGAGGCGGGTGGTGGCGTCGCCGGTGCCGACCACCGCCGGGATGCCGTACTCGCGGGCGACCAGGGAGGCGTGGGCCGCGAGGTTGCCGCCGTCGGTCACCACGGCGACCGCCTTGGCGAACAGCGGCGTCCAGGCGGGGGCCGTGGCGGGGGCGACCAGCACCTCGCCCGGCTGGAAGCGGTCGAAATCGGTGCTGTCGCGGACCACGCGGACCGGGCCGGTGGCGCGGCCGGGGCTGGCCGGCTGGCCGGAGATCGCGCCCTCCGGGATCGGCGCGGCGGGGCCGGTGCGCACCACCGCTGTCAGCTTCGCGATCGGATCGCCGATGAGGCGGGGGAGCCTGCCGATGGTGAGCGGTGCGACCAGGCGGCGCTGACGCTCCCAGGTGGCGCGGCGGTGGCTGACCGGTTCCTGGAGCGAGCGCTGGCCGGGTGGCTGGTCGGTCAGTTCGGCGCGGGTGAGGAAGAAGGCGTCTTCCGGCGTCTCGATCGCCCCTGCCGCTGCGAGCGACTCGCCGAGCCGCAGGACGCAGCGGCGCAGCAGGGGCCAGCCGAGCGTGAGCGAGCGCGCCTGCTCCTCCCGGATGACCGCATACCGCTGCGCCACGCCGAGCAGGCTGTCGAAGCGGGCCAGCAATCTTGGCCTGCCGGCCAGGGCTGCCCGGCAGGCGGCCTCCATGGCCTCGCGCTCGGCAGCGATCTCCCTGCTCCGCTCGTGGGCCTGCTTGTCGCTGCCCAGGGAGCGGCTGAAGCCCAGCTCGCCCGCTGTCGGGTGATACCAGTCGATGCTCTGCACCGCATGCGCAGGGAGGCCGGGGGCCATCCCTGGCAGACCACGCAGCAGGACCTGCACACTGCCGCCCACCGCGCTGGCGAGGTGGCGGCGGTGGAACTTCGCCAGGCAGCCCTCCATCTTCCAGGCGGCTCCGCCCACCACCTCCAGGGACAGCAGGTATTCGCCGGCCGCCTCGGCGACCTGCTCGACCAGGCGTGCCAGTGCCGCGGGTGAGGCCGTCCCGAGTTCCGCCTCGGCCTGCTCCACCAGGCTGCGGTAGCGGGGCAGGAGGTCCCGTCGCCACTCCTCAGCCAGCGTCCCCAACACCGCCCGGTCCGCCGCCTCCGGCCGGGTGCCAACCCTGATCAGGGCGTTGATGATGAAGCTGACCAGCTTGCCGCGGCCCTCCCGCAGGGCATGCAGGAGCGTCCCCGGGGAGAGCTGGGGGCCTGGGGTCGTGTAGTACCAGCCGTTGATCGCGGCGTGCTGCCACGGCAGGGCGGTCCCGGTCATGCGCCGCTGGGCCCGCAGGACGCCGTCGCCGAGCCGTTCCAGCAGCCAATCCTGGAACAGCGGGGTCATCGGCTCGGGCAGCCACTCGCCGAGACGGAAGTTGCGCATCCAGTAGCCCGGTCCCGGCGCTGCCCACCGCACCGGTTCCGGCAGCGCCGTCATCGGCCGGGCCTGGAGCAGGCGCAGCCGGCCGCTGCCAGCCTCGATGGCCCACTCGACGTCCTGGGGCAGCCCGAGGTGCTGTTGCACCCGCCGCGCCAGCGCGGCAATGGCGGCGGCTTGGCCGGCGTCGATGGCGCCCTCCCGTGCCCGCCGGCAGGTCGCCCGCGTGCCGCGCACCACCCACTCGTCGCCGGTCGCCTCGCCGCCGACCAGCCGCTCGCCGAGGCCGCGGATCGCCGTCACCACCACCTCGTCCCGCTCACCGGTGACCGGGTTGGCGGTGAACGCCACCCCGGCCGCTGCGGCGTCCACCATCGCCTGGACGAGCACCGCCATCCCAGGGCCAGGACCAAGGCCAGAGCTGGCTTCGGCACCGGCCCGTGCCTGGCGCTGGCGGTAGGCGGAGACGCGGGCTGTGGCGGCGGAGGCGAGCACCTGCTTGATGGCCGTGGGAAGCGCTGCCGCCGCCACGTTGAGCACGGTCTCGTACTGCCCGGCGAACGAGGCGCCCTCCAGGTCCTCGGCGGCCGCCGAGGAGCGCACCGCGAACCGCTGGCGCTCGCCGCCCCCGCCCAGCGAGGCCGTCGCAGCGTCCAGGTGGGGAAGCACCCCCTCCTCCCAGTCCCGGTCGGCCTGCGCGGCTGTGGTCACGACGAATCCGGCCGGGACCGGGAAGCCGGCAGCGCGAAGACGAGCCAGGGTCGCGGCCTTGGTGCCCACCGCCGCCGCATCGAGGTGGGCGGCCTCGGCGAGGCTGACCACCGCCACCGGCGCGGGGCTGTTAGCGCCGTTCATCCGGGTCCTCTGCAGGGAGCATCGAGCGAAGCCAGCTCCTGGTCAGCTCGTCCACTGCCTGGTCCAGTGCGAGCGGGGCGGCGGCGGGCAGCCTCCCGGCCAGCGGGCGGGTGACCAGGTGCAGAAGGACCGGGCCGGCAAGGGCCTGAAACGCCAGCGCCGGGTCCATCCGGCGGAGGCGTCCGGCCTCCATCTGCCCGGCCAGGTACCCGATGATGGCCGGCACGCTCCGGCTCATCGCGTGGGCCGCCTCCCAGGCGTTCCCCTCGCCGTCCCCGGCATCGGGCGTGGCCCGCGAGGCCTCGTAGAGCAGCTGCAGCAGCAGGCCCACGCGGCCATCCATAGCGCTGGCGATCGCCCGGCCGACCGGCGGGATGATCTCGGCGGGGGACCGGTCCCCGGCGCTGGCGAGGGTGGCCGCGATCGACTCGAAGGGGGAGTAGTCCCGCATCAGCGCGGCGAACAGCGCCGGCTTGCCGGGAAACAACCGGTACAGGGTGGCGCGCGAGACGCCTGCCGCAGCCGCCAGCTCGTCCATGGAGAGATCGGCAAGGCCCCGCTGGCCGACCAGCTCCAGTGCGGTGTCGAGGATGCGCCGGTGGACCGCCGCCGGCACCGGCAGGCCGAGTTCCTGCAGCAGCTCCCGCTGGCTTCCGAACAGCCGGTAGAGCGTGGCGCGCGAGACGCCGGCCGCAGCGGCCAGCTCCTCCATCGTGGGATGCCCCCCCTCCCGGTAGGCATCCCTGGCGGCAGCGAGGACCTGCTCTCGCGAGGCTGGCGTCGTAGTCATGAAATAATACTAGACGAGATGTCTCGTCTCGTACAGTATCTATTTCTTCGGCGGTGCTCGCCGTTGGGGCGGTACCTGGAGGTGAGAGGCTGTGCTACGCCCAGGTTCTGGTAGCTGATAGCCTTCAGTCGCTGAGAGGTCTTCTGGAGGGGGAGCTGCGTGCCGCTCTACGAGTATTCCTGTGACGGGTGCGGGCAGCGGTTCGAGGCGCTGGTCCCGGCTGGTCGTGCCGACAGCGCCGCCTGCCCGAGTTGTGAGGCGGGGCCGGTGCGCCGGCTGCTCAGCCTGATCGCCGCGCCGGTCAAGGGCAGCGACGGGGCTGCTGCGCCCGCCACTGGGGCTGGGGGCGGCTGTTGCGGCGGCGCCTGCGGGCACTGTTGAGGCTTGAGGCTGCCGCCGCCAATGAGTACCGAGCTGGAGTTGCTCGCCGCCGAGGCGGCCACCTGCACCCGCTGCCGGTTGCACGAGAGCCGCACCCAGGTGGTGTTCGGCCAGGGGAGCCCGACCGCCGAGGTGATGTTCGTCGGTGAGGCGCCCGGCTTCCACGAGGACAAGCAGGGTCTCCCGTTCGTCGGCCCCTCGGGGCAGCTCCTCAACCGCCTGCTCGCCGGCATCAGTCTGCGCCGCGAGGACGTCTACATCTGCAACGTCGTCAAATCCAGACCTCCCAACAACCGCGACCCGCAGGCCGACGAGATCGCCGCCTGCCGGCCCTGGCTGGACGGGCAGATCCGGCTGGTCGACCCGAAGGTGGTGGTCACCCTGGGCAACTTCGCGGCCAAGACGCTGCTGGGGACCGCCACCGGCATCACCCGCTTGCGCGGGCGTACCTACCCGTTCCAGGGGCGGCTGCTACTGCCCACCTTCCATCCCGCCGCCGCGCTGCGGGCCGAGCGGACCAGTGGCGGTTCGCCGACCATGCAGGGGATGGAGGAGGACTTCCAGCACCTCGCCAAGCTGCTCGCCGACCTGCAGCCGGCCCCGGAGGCGGAGGACCCGGCTCCGGAGGCCCCTGACGGCCCGGACGACGGCAGCCAGCTCGGGCTCTTCTGATCGTCATGGGAACCCACGAGCTGCTCCTGCGGGCGCCGGACGAGGCGACCACCAAGGCGATCGGCGCGGCCCTCGCGGCTCGCCTGGAGCCCGGCGACGTGGTCGGCCTCACCGGCGATCTCGGTGCCGGCAAGACCCGCCTGGTGCAGGGCGCCGCCGCTGCGCTCGGGGTGGAGGATCCGGTGGTGTCGCCCACCTTCATGCTGGTGCGCGAGTACGAGGGCCGCGTGCCGGTCCACCACGTCGACGCCTACCGGCTCTCCGGTGCCGCCGAACTGGAGGACCTCGGCCTCGACGAGGTCTTTCCCGCCGACGCGGTGGTGTTCGTGGAGTGGTCCGACCGGGTCGAGGGCGCCCTCCCAGACAACTGGCTGGAGCTGATCCTGCACACCCGCGACGACGACCTCCGGGAGATCACCGTCGCGGTCCACGGCAACACTTGGCCCGACCGCCTGCCAGCGGTCGCGTCGGCGCTGGCCCGTTTCGCCGTTCCACCGACCCAGGCCCCCTCCCAGGAGCAGCCCAGGGACCAGCCTGAGGGCCAAGCCCAGGAGCAGACCGAGGGCCAGGCCCCGTAGACCCGCCCCGGTCAGCGCCCGCTGGCGAGGAGGCGGGTGCGGAGGGGCTCGTCGCTGGCGGCGTCGATGGCGGTCCAGGCCAGGGCCACGGCGCCGTCGAGCAGGGCCTGGTCCGCGGCGGGGGTGATGCAGGCGGCGGTGAACTCTGGCTGGTGGTTCACGGCCGGCAGCGAGTCGATGCCGATGGTGGGGTGGATCGAGGGGAGCGCCAGCGAGACGTTGCCCATGTCGGTAGAGCCGGCGGCACGCTGGTAGGGGCTCTCGTCCTCGGGGAAGCGCCGGCCGACCGCCTCGGCGTTGCGGCGGTAGGCGTCCCTGAGGCCCGGGTCGTGGTGCATCTCCGCGTAGGGCACGTGGTCGCGGGTGATCTCAACGGTCGCGCCGGTGGCCAGCGCGCCGGCGTCGAAGCAGCGCCGCACCTTCTGGGCGACCTCGTCCAGTTCATCAAGGGAGGCCGCACGCACCAGCCAGCGGCCGCTGGTGTCGGCCGGGACCACGTTGGGCGCGTCGCCGCCCTTGGTGACGATGCCATGGACCCGGTCGGTGGGGCGCAGGTGCTGGCGCAGCAGCCCGATCGCGGTCTGGGCGACCACTAGCGCATCGGCCGCGTTGATGCCGAGCTCGGGCCAGGCGGAGGCGTGCGCGGTCCTGCCGGTGTAGTGGACGGTGAACTGGTCCACCGCGATGACCGGCATCGCGGCCAGGTCCAAGGGGGACGGGTGGACCATCATGGCCGCGTGGGCGCCGTCGAAGGCGCCCCGCTCCAGCAACAGGATCTTGCCGCCGCCGCCCTCCTCGGCCGGAGTGCCGACGACCACCACCTCGATGCCGAGGTCGGCGGCGAGGCCGGCGAGTCCGATGGCCGCGCCGGCCGAGGTGGCGGCGATGATGTTGTGCCCGCAGGCATGTCCGATCCCGGGCAGTGCGTCGTACTCGGCGCAGATGACCAGCCGCAGCGGCCCCGGCCCGCTGCGGGCCACGAAGGCGGTGGGCAGCTCGGCGATCCCGGCCTCCACCTCGAATCCCGACTGGCTCAGCAGCTCGCACAGCCAGCCGCAGGCCCGCTCCTCCTCGAAGCCGATCTCCGGATGGCTGTGGATCCGCCGGCTCAGTCCCAGCAGGTCGTCCTTGATCTGGTCGATCCGTTCCCTGGCAACAGCCTTCGGGTCCGTTGCAGCCACCATCGCCTTCTCCTCCATCGGTCGCCTCGCGCCAGGATCCGCCAGGACGCAATGATTGACGCAGTGATTCATGGTGTCACTGTTGGCCGCCATCGTAGAGGGCGCGCGCTTTGTGCCACCTCATGCCACCTCGGCGCGGTTGCGGCCGGAGCGCTTGGCGCGTGCCAGGGCGGCTTCGGCGCGGGCGAACAGGTCGATCCAGCGGTCGCCGGACTGGCACTCGGCGACGCCCAGGGACGCCGACAGGGTGATCTGCTCGGTGCCGATGGCCCTGGCCATGGCAGCGGTGCGCAGGCGCACCCGCTCGGCCACGTACCAGGCTGGTTCCAGCGGGATCCCCGGCAGGATCAGCAGGAAGGTGGCGCCCTCCCAGCGCCCCGCGGTGTCGCCGCGGCGGCAGGACTCGTGCAGCAGGCCGGCGAAGAGCTGCAGCGCCTGGTCGCCGGCGGCGAAGCCGACCGCATCGTTGAGCAGCGCGAAGTGGTCCAGATCTGCCAGGACCAGCGCGAGGGGCTCCTGGCTGGCCGCGGCGTGCTGGCAGGCCGCCCGCAGCCGCTGCTGGCAGGCGAGGCGGTTGGCGAGCCCGGTGAGCGGATCGGTCCATCCCGATCCCTGCGGCCCTCCCTCCAAGGTCGGATCGGCCCGGTTCAGCTCGTCATGGACGGTTTTGCCACGCAGAGCGAGACCAACCCTGGTGACTACGTCCAGCCCTCCGAGCAGCGGCGCCGGCAGCGCGCCCTCCGCTTCCGCCTCCGCTCCCGGTTCCGGCGCTTTCGCCGGGAACGGGAGGAACAGAATCTGGGTCGCGAGGCCTCCCAGCTCGCGCTGCAGCTGGACGTACAGGTCGTCGCCGGTCTCCCCTGGGAGCAGGGGGTCAAGCAGGATGACCGCGGGCCGCCACGCCCGCGCCAGCGAGGCCGCCTGGTCTGCCGAGGCTGCCTCCAGGACCTCGTAGCCCTCGGCCCGCAGGGTCGCCGCCGTGTCCGACCGGGCCTGGTCGGCAGCCTGGACGATCAGGAGCAGCGCCATTTCATTCTGGATCGGCCGGGATCAGCCCCAGGCTGAGCCGGACCTCTGAGCTCGCCGGCGAGACCTACGGCGCGGATGGCGGTTGGGATGCCACAATACGTTCTCTTGACCGACCGATCCGGTTGAAAGGCACGCATTCGTTGCTGGTCCTGGGGATCGACACTGCCACGCCGACGACCAGTGTCGCTGTGGGCACGGACGCCGGCCCGCTGGCGGCGGTGGCGGTGCGCAACGACCGTGCCCATGCCGAGTTGCTCGCCCCGCTGGTCGCCTGGACGCTGGAGCAGGCCGGGGTGGAGGGCAGCGCCCTTGGGGGGGTCGCGGTGGGCATCGGGCCGGGCCTGTTCACCGGGCTGCGGGTGGGGGTCAGCGGTGCCAAGGCGCTGGCGCAGGCGTGGCGACTGCCGATGGTGGCGGTGCCAAGCCTCGATTTGCTGGCGTTCGCGCAACGGCACGCGAAGCGGAGCATCTGCGCAACCATCGACGCGCGCCGCGGCGAGATCTTCGCCGCGCTGTACCGGCCGGTCCACGGCGGCATCGTCCGGGCGACCGACTACCAGGTCATCCGCCCCGACCAGCTCGCCGCCGGCCTGCAGGCACGGGGCGGGAGCGTGCTGCTGTGCGGCGACGGGGCCCTCCGCTACCACAGCGCGTTCGAGCATCTCGGCGAAGACATCGAGCTGACGGGGCCCGGCCGGGCCGCGCCCTCGGCGGTGGCGCTGGTCGAGCTGGCCGTGTCGCGCTTCCTCCGGGAGGAGTACACCAATCCCTTCGACGTGACCCCGCTGTACCTGCGGCGTCCCGACGTCGACCCGGCGATAGAGCGCCGGCTGGCGGCGGAGCGTGGCGGCACGGCTGCGGCGGGGACGCATGAGGCTGCGGGAGCCTGAGCGATGGCAACCCTGTTCCCCCCACGCGGCGGCAAGCTGGACGACCCCGACCTGCCGCTGGAGATCGAGCTGACCCAGATGCGGCGGCGCCACATCCCGCAGGTCCTCGACATCGAACGCCAGGTCTACCCGCGACCCTGGACGATGACGCTGTTCCTGTCCGAGATCGTGCAGAGGTCGACCAGGTTCTACATCGTCGCGCGCGCCTCCCGCCGGGTGGTCGGCTACGCCGGGCTGATGGTCTTCGGCGACGAGGCGCACGTCACCAACATCGCCGTCGATCCCGGCGCGCACCGCCGCAAGGTCGCCTCCAGGCTGCTGTACGCGCTGGTCACCGAGGCCAGGCGCCGCGGCGCGACCGCCTGCACCCTGGAGGTCCGGGTCGCCAACCACGGCGCGCAGGGCCTCTACCACCAGTTTGGCTTCGCCCCGGTCGGCATCCGCAAGAACTACTACGCCGAGACCGGTGAGGACGCCCTGATCATGTGGGCCGAGGGCCTGCAGACCCCCGCCTACGAGAGCCGCCTCGCCGAGTTGGCCCGCCGCACCCCCGAGCCGCGCGAGGTCCGATAGTTGGTCAAGCGATGCTGATCCTCGGGATCGAGACCTCCTGCGACGAGACCGGGGTGGCCCTGGTCGAGGACGGCGAGGTGGTCCGCTCCAACGTGATCGCCGACCAGCAGACCCTGCACGCGCGCTACGGCGGGGTGGTGCCGGAGATCGCCTCCCGGGCGCACGTCGACCTGCTGCACCCGGCGGTGGAGGAAGCCTGCGCGCTCGGCGGTGTCCACCTCGGCGACGTCGACGCGATCGCGGTCACCATCGGGCCTGGGCTGGCCGGCTCGCTGCTGGTCGGGGTGGCCGCGGCCAAGAGCTACGCGCTGGCGCTGGACCGGCCGCTGATCGGTGTCAACCACCTCATCGGGCACGTCTACGCCAACGTCCTCGACCACGGCGCCCTGCCGCTGCCCGCGGTGGTGTTCGTGGTCTCCGGCGGGCACACCAGCCTGCTGGTCATGGACGACCTGGGGGTGATGCGCGTGCTCGGGCAGACCATCGACGACGCCGCCGGGGAAGCCTACGACAAGGTCGCCAGGGTGCTCGGGCTTGGCTACCCGGGCGGCCCGGCGATCGACATGCTGGCCCAAGAGGGGGGCGACCCGGCGGCGGTCCGCTTCCCGCGTGCCCTGATCGACGACGGCACCTACGACTTCTCGCTGTCGGGGCTCAAGACCGCCGTGCTGCGCCATGTCCGCGCCCAGGGCGGGCAGGAGCAGGTCAACGTCAACGACGTCGCCGCCTCGTTCCAGGAGGCGGTGGTGGACGTGCAGGTCAGCAAGGTGTTGCGGGCCGCCTCCGCCGAGGGCGTGGACACGGTGCTGCTGGCCGGCGGGGTCGCGGCCAATTCGCGCCTGCGCGCCCGCCTGAGTGAGGAGGCGGAGCGGCGAAATGTGCGGGTGCTGGCGCCCTCGCCCGCCCTGTGCACCGACAACGGCGCCATGATCGGCTGCGCCGGCTACTTCCAGCTCAAGCGTGGCGAGCGCACCTCGCTGGACGTCGGGGCCGACCCCAACCTCCAGATCGTCCCCGGCCACGGCCGCCGCGCCCCCCGCCGCCCCAAACGGCGCGGAGGTGCCACTAGCACTCGCCATGAGTGAGTGCTAACATCCCGCGGGAGATTGACAGGCCTGAATTGAAGGCCGTAAGAAACCTCGGCCCACCCATCGGGTGCGGCCACCACAGATGAAGACGGATAAAGGAGGAACGATGGGCGTCAGCCTGCAACCGCTCGAGGACCGGATCGTCGTCAAGCCAGGTGAGGGCGAGGAGACCACCGCCTCCGGCTTGGTCATTCCCGACACCGCCAAGGAGAAGCCCCAGGAGGGCGAGGTCATCGCGGTCGGCCCAGGCCGGTTCGAGGACGGCAACCGCGTCCCGCTCGACGTCAAGGTCGGCGACACGGTCATCTACTCCAAGTACGGCGGCACCGAGGTCAAGTACGGCGGCACCGACTACCTGATCCTCTCCGCGCGGGACGTCCTCGCCATCGTCAAGAAGTAAGAGGGGCACACGCTTATGGCAAAGCAGCTGCTGTTCGACGCGAGCGCGCGCCGGGCGCTGGAGGCGGGTGTCGACAAGCTCGCCAACGTCGTCCGGGTCACGCTCGGCCCCAAGGGCCGCAACGTGGTGCTCGACAAGAAGTGGGGCGCGCCCACGATCACCAATGACGGCGTCACCATCGCCAAGGAGATCGACCTCGAGGACCCCTACGAGAACCTCGGCGCGCAGCTCGCCAAGGAAGTCGCCACCAAGACCAACGACGTCGCCGGTGACGGCACCACCACCGCCACGGTGCTGGCGCAGGCGCTGGTGCACGAGGGCCTGCGCAACGTTGCCGCCGGCGCCAACCCGATGGGCCTCAAGCGGGGCATCGAGCGGGCCGTCGAGGCGGTCGCCGAGCACATCCGCAACCAGGCCCGCGAGCTGGAGACCCAGGAGGAGATCGCCTCGGTCGCGGCCATCTCCGCCCAGGACGCCGAGATCGGCCGCATCATCGCCGAGGCGATGGACAAGGTCGGCAAGGACGGCGTCATCACCGTCGACGAGTCGCAGACCTTCGGGATGGAACTCGAGTTCACCGAGGGCATGCAGTTCGACAAGGGCTACATCTCGCCCTACTTCGTCACCGACCCCGAGCGGATGGAGGCGGTCTTCGAGGACCCCTACATCCTGATCGCCAACCAGAAGGTCTCCTCCGCGCAGGTGCTGCTGCCAGTCCTGGAGAAGGTCGTCCAGGCGGGCCGCCCGCTGGTCATCCTCTCCGAGGACGTCGACGGCGAGGCGCTGGCCACCCTGGTGGTCAACAAGATCCGCGGCACCTTCAAGTCGGTCGCGGTCAAGGCGCCCGGGTTCGGCGACCGCCGCAAGGCCATGCTCGCCGACATCGCCGTCCTCACCGGCGGCGAGGTCATCAGCGAGGAGGTCGGCCTCAAGCTCGAGAACGCCACCCTCGACCTGCTCGGCAGCGCCCGCCGCGTGGTCATCACCAAGGACGAGACCACCATCATCGAGGGCGCCGGCTCCGAGGCCGACATCAAGGGCCGCATCGCCCAGATCAAGACCGAGATCGAGCGGACCGACTCCGACTGGGACCGCGAGAAGCTGCAGGAGCGGCAGGCCAAGCTGTCCGGCGGCGTCGCCGTGGTCAAGGTCGGCGCGGCCACCGAGGTCGAGCTGAAGGAGAAGAAGCACCGCATCGAGGACGCCCTGTCGGCCACGCGTGCCGCGGTCGAGGAGGGCATCGTCCCCGGTGGCGGGGTGGCCCTGCTGCGGGCCCAGGACGCCATCGCCAAGCTGGACCTCACTGGCGACGAGGCGACCGGCGCGCAGATCGTGCGCAAGGCGCTGGAGCTGCCGCTGTACTGGATCGCCAGCAACGCCGGCCTGGAAGGCGCAGTGGCGGTCGCGAAGGTCCGCGAGCTGTCCGACGCCCAGGGCCTGAACGCGGCCACCGGCGAGTACGTCGACCTCATCAAGGAAGGCGTGATCGACCCGGCCAAGGTGACCCGCTCAGCGGTGCAGAACGCGGCCTCGATCGCCGCGCTGCTGCTCACCACCGAGACCCTGGTGGTGGACAAGCCAGAGGAGAAGGCCGACGCCGCTGCTGGCGGCGGCCACAACCATGGGATGGGCATGTAGCCGCCCACCTCGGCAAGACGGGAGCGGGCCCCGGCCGCACTGGCGGGGGCCCGCTTGTCGTTGCGGGTTCGCTTCAGCGCTGCGGTGCCGCCATCCGTGCCCTGACCAGTTGCAGGCGCATGGGGACCAGTTCGGCGCGCTCGTGCCAGGCGAGGCGCCGCAGCACCTTCACGGTGGTCCAGGTCTCGCCGCCCAGGCTGCGGGAGCGGTGCGGTGCCAGGCGGGCGATCGTGGTGAGGACGTGCGCATGCGACCGCTCCAGTTCCATGAGCAGGTCCAGGCTGCGGCGCTGGGGTGCCTCCCCGAGCCCGGCGAGATAGACGCGGGACTCGGTGTCGCAGAGATGCCAGGCCGCCTGCCGCAGCGTGTGCCACGTGGCCGAGGGCGGCAGCACCCGCTCGGGGTCCCGCCAGTCCAGCTCCGCGACGGTGGCGGAACGAACCAGCGCGACAGTGTCCGCCCGCGCCGCCTTCAGGATCTCCGCGGTGCGGGCCACCTCCTCGGGGGTGGCGGGGTGCCGGTCGCGCAGGAAGGCGTTCTCCATCCCCGCGATCCGCTCGGCCACCGCCATCGCATCCAGGTCGAGCCCGGTCGCCGCTGCCAGCGCGGCCAGCGCGGAGCGCTCGTCAGGACCCTCCCCGCAGCGCCCCCAGTGGGGGAGCGCGAAGGTCCAGGCCGCGGTCGCGCCGTCGGCGTGCGCGCGGACGCCCTGCTCAACATAGATATCGACGCTGCTGGCCATAGTAGGTTGAAAGAGTACGCTGGGAGACGCACGGGAGCCTGGACCACCAGGCTGAGAGGGCGGCTAATTCGGTGTGCCGCCGACCGTTTGAACCTGCTCCGGGTAATGCCGGCGGAGGGAGGGATCAGCATGCAAACGGCGACAGGGCCCTCGCCAGACGTGGTCATCGTCGGTGGAGGCGTGATCGGGCTCGGCATCGCCTGGCGAGCGGCCGGGTACGGGCTCGCCGTGACCGTGGTGGATGAGCAGCCGGGGCGCGGTGCTTCCTGGGCGGCGGCCGGGATGCTCGCGCCGGTCGGAGAGGTGCATTACGGCGAGCAGGCGCTGCTGCGCCTCAACCTGGCCTCGGCCGAGCGCTGGGCGGGATTCGCCGCCGAGCTGGAAGAACAGTCTGGTCGTGACATCGGCTACCGCCACAATGGCACCCTGATCGTCGCCCGCGATGCGGACGACAACGCCGCCCTAGACGACCTCTATCGCTTCCAGCGCTCACTCGGGCTGGAAGCAGAGCGGCTACGGGGCCGTGAGTGCCGCCAGATCGAGCCGGGGCTCGCACCCGGGGTTCGCGGCGGCATCCTCGCAGCCAGCGACCGCCAGGTCGACAACCGTGCCGTGGCCGAGGCGCTGCTGGCCGCCTGCGAGCGGGCAGGGGTGCGCCTGGAGGCCGGGCGGGTCGCCGAGATCCACGTCGCCGGACCCACCTGGGGGAGGGGGGTCACGCTCGCCAGCGGGGAGCGCATCGACGCCGCCACGGTGGTGCTCGCGGCGGGGTGCTGGAGCGCCGGGCTGGAGGGCCTGCCACCGGAGCTAGTGCCGCCAGTCCGCCCCGTCAAGGGGCAGCTGCTGCACCTGCGGGGACCGCGCGAGGCGCCGGTGTGCCGCCACAACGTCCGCGGGCTCGACGTGTACGTGGTCCCCCGCGCCGATGGCCGGGTGGTGGTGGGCGCCACCGTGGAGGAGCGGGGCTTCGACGCCACCGTCACCGCCCGCGCCGTCCACGACCTGCTGCGAGCCGCCCTGGAGCTGCTGCCCGACACCGGCGAGCTGGAGCTGACCGAGACCGTCGCCGGCCTGCGGCCAGGCTCGCCCGACAACGCGCCCCTGCTCGGCCCGCTGACCGACGGCCTGGTGGTCGCCGCTGGGCACTTCCGCAACGGCATCCTGCTGGCCCCGGTGACCGCCGACACCGTCGCCGAGCTGCTCGCCAGCGGGCGCGTGCCCGAGCTGATCGCCCCGTTCTCGCCGTTGCGCTTCGGGGCTGGGACCCTTCCTGCGACCGCTACAGCTGCGGCCGACACGGGAGGGGGCCAGCCATGACCGTGGTCGTCAACGGCGTGCCGACCGAGCTGGACCCGGATGCGACCATCGCCGCCGTGCTGGCCGTGGCCGGGCATGCGGCGACCGCCACGGGGATCGCGGTGGCCGTCAACGGCGAGGTGGTGCCACGGGGTGCCTGGACCACTACCAGGCTCGGCGACCAGGACCGCGTCGAGGTGCTCGGCGCGGCGCAGGGAGGTTGAGGCAAGACCATGGGTGACCCGCTCATCATTGCTGGCCAGTCGTTCTCGTCCCGGCTGATCATGGGGACCGGGGGAGCGTCGAGCCTGGAGGCGCTGGAGCAGGCCCTGGTCGCCTCCGGCACCGAGCTGGCCACGGTGGCGCTGCGCAGGACCAGCCCGGACGCCAGAGGGTCGGTGCTGGACGTGCTCCGGAGGGTGAGCTGCAAGCTGCTGCCCAACACCGCCGGGTGCTTCACCGCTCGGGACGCGGTGCGCACCGCCCAGCTCGCGCGGGAGGCGTTCGAGACCGACTGGATCAAGCTGGAGGTGATCGGCGACGACCGCATCCTGCTGCCGGACGGCCCTGAGCTGCTCGACGCGGCCGAGACCCTGGTGGACGACGGCTTCACGGTGCTCGCGTACAGCAACGACGACCCGATCCTGGCCCGCCAGCTGCAGGGGCTCGGCTGCGCCGCGGTGATGCCGCTGGGCTCGCCGATCGGCAGCGGCATGGGCATTCGCAACCCCTACAACCTGCGCATCATCCTCGAACACGCGACCATCCCGATCGTGCTCGACGCCGGCATCGGGACCGCCTCGGACGCCGCCGTCGCCATGGAGCTCGGCTGCGACGCGGTGCTGCTGGCCAGCGCGGTCACCCGCGCGCAGGAACCAGCCCTGATGGCCGAGGCGATGCGTAAGGCGGTCGAAGCGGGCCGCCTCGCCCACCTCGCCGGCAGGATCCCTCGCCGCCTCTACGCCGAAGCCTCCAGCTCCTTCGAGGGCGTCGCCGACCTGTCGCCACCGCCCCAGACGCCCTGAACGGTGTGCCCTGATCGCATGGACATGACCCGTGGCGCCCGCAGGGAGCGGCTGGCGGCCGCGCGGCTCTACCTCTGCACGCCGATCCGGCCGGACCTGGCTGCCTTCGCCGACGCGGTCTACGGCGCCGGTGTGGACATCGTGCAGTTGCGCGACAAGGAGGCCGAGGCCGTGCCGCTGCTGGAGGCCGCCGCCGTGCTGCGCCAGGCCGCCGACCGGCACGGCGGGCTGCTCGCCCTCAACGACCGTGCCGACGTCGCCCTGGCAGCCGGTGCCGACGTCCTCCACCTCGGCCAGGACGACCTGCCGATGGCCTGGGCCCGGCGCATTGTCGGCGGCGACGACATGCTGCTCGGCCGCTCCACCCACGACCTCGACCAGGCCCGCCGGGCGATCGAGGAGGGCTGGGACTACTTCGCGGTCGGCCCGGTCTACGCCACCGCCACCAAGCCAGGCCGCCCCGCCGTCGGGACCGGCCTGCTGGAGGCAGTCGCCGCGCTCCGCCCGCCGGTCCCCTGGTTCGCGATCGGCGGCGTCGACCTGGGAACCCTCGACGAAGTCGCCGGTGCCGGCGCCTCCCGTGCGGTGGTCGTCAGGGCGATCACCGAAGCCCCCGACCCAGCCGCCGCGGTCGCCGCCCTCAGGAAGCGTCTCTAGAAGAGGAATCGTCTGCGCCGGCGCCGCCGGCTGGTCATCACCACGGCCCCGCTGATCAGCAGCACGCCGCAGACAGCGGCGGCCTCGCCGCTGAAGCGGCCAAGGCCAAGGCCTAGCGGGAGCGTCCGGGCGGCCGCCCGGGATGCTGCCACCGGCACCGGGGCCGTGAGCAGCGGTGAGGCGGGCGGCAGCAGCGAACTGACTCCTGCTGGCTTGACATAGGGCGGCAGCCGCAATCCCTCGGTGGAGTTGGGGCTGGAGCTGGGGCTGGAGGCCCGGCCGCCCGCGAACCCCCAGTTCATCATCTGCGCCGCGTCGGCTGGCGGGCTGGGGCTGTTGAGCACCACGGCGATCAGGGTGCGGCCGCCTCGCGTCGCCGCGGCGGCCACGCAGTGCCCCGCGCGATTCGTGAAGCCGGTCTTGATGCCGATCGCGCCCGGGTAGCTCACCAGGAACCCCGAGTGCGTGTGGACGGTGTGACGGTGGCCGTCCGGGCTGGTGAACACGGCTTGGCGCAGGCGCACGACCCGGGCGAGCCAGGGGTCGCGCAGCACGGCCCGGCCGAGGATCGCCAGGTCGAAGGCGCTGGCGCGGTGCCCGTCGCTGTCCAGCCCGTTGGGGGTGTGCCAGGCGGAGGTCCGCAGCCCAAGGAGCTGCGATTCGGCGTTCATGGCCGCCTGGAAGCGCTCTGGCGAGCCACCGGCGCGGTTGGCGAGCAGCACCGCCACGTCGTTGGCCGACAGGATCAGGAGCGCCTCCAAGCCTTGCCCGACCAGGAGCTTCTGGCCGGGCCGCAGCCCCAGCCTGGTGGGTGCGGCCTGGGCTGCGTCCTTGCCGGCCACCGCCACCGCGCCCAGCGGCAGGGTGGCGCGGACCAGCAGCGCGGTGAGCATCTTGGTGAGGCTCGCCGGGGCCCTCGGCGTCAGCGGATCGCGGCTCCAGAGGACCTCGCCGCTGGCAGGATCGACCAGGATCGCCGAGCGCGCCCCGATCCCCGGCCCGGCGGTCAAGCGAGCGGGCGTAGGGGTGGTGGTGGCGCCCAGGGCCGGTCCGGGGGCCAGCCCGGCGGCCAGCGCGGCCGCGAGCGCGGCGGCGACAGCGGCGAACCGGGCACGATGACGGATTCGAGTGCGCACTGTGATCGCGGCGTTCCCGAGTTCGGGGATAGTGGGGATGAAGCTCGTCGGGAACGGCGCATTGGTAAGATCGCCGTCTGTTTCCTGACTCTTTAGTTCGTAACAGCGACCAATCGTCGAGACGACCCAGGAGCGACGTGACATGCGGGTGACGGTGATCGGGGCGGGGCATGTGGGTCTAGTCACGGCGGTATGCATGGCCAAGATCGGCCATGACGTGGTCGCGGACGACGACGACCAGGCCAAGATCGAGCTGATGCGCGGCGGCAAGGCGTGGTTCCACGAGCCGGAGCTGGAGCCGCTCATGGCCGAGGCGCTGGCCGCCGGGCGGCTGCGCTTCACCTCGGACAAGGGCGAGGCGGTGCGGCACGGCGAGGTGATCTTCATCTCGGTCGGGACCCCGCCGCGGCCCGACGGCAGCCCGAACCTCCGCTACGTCGAGGCGGTCGCCTGCGAGGTCGCCCGCAACCTGCCGGTCGGCGAGTTCAGGCTGATCTGTGAGAAATCAACGGTTCCAGTGCAGACCGGCGAGCGGGTCGCCCAAGAGATCGCCAGGGAGGCACGTCCCGGCGTGGACTACGAGGTCGCCTCCAACCCGGAGTTCCTGCGGGAGGGCTCAGCGGTGGAGGACACCCTGCGCCCCGACCGGATCGTGGTGGGGACCGACTCGGAGCGCGGCACCGAGGTGCTGCGGGCGCTGTACGCCCCGATCACCGACCAGCCCGGCACCGAGTTCCTCGCCACCGACCGCAACACCGCCGAGCTGATCAAGCATGCCTCCAACGCCTTCCTGGCCACCAAGATCAGCTTCATCAACCAGGTGGCGCGGGTCTGCGAGCGCGCCGGCGCCGACGTGGAGCTGGTCGCCCGCGGCATGGGCCTCGACCCGCGCATCGGCGCCGCCTTCCTGCGCGCCGGGCCGGGCTACGGCGGCAGCTGCTTCCCCAAGGACGTGGCCGCGTTCGCCCACCGCTCCCAGGAGCTGGGCGTGGACTTCGCCATCCTGCGCGAGGTCGCGCGGGTTAACTCCGAGGCGCGCAAGGCGATCATCGAGAAGGTCCGCCAGCTGCTGTGGCACCTGGAGGACAAGCGCATCGGCGTGCTCGGGCTGAGCTTCAAGCCGGACACCGACGACCTGCGCGAGTCACCCGCGATCGACGTGGTCAGGATGCTGCTGGACGAGGGGGCGAGCGTGAACGCCTACGACCCGGTTGCCAGCCCCGCCGAGGTCACCCAGCTCGCGCCGGGGGTGGAGCTGGCTGTGAAGGCGGCGGACGTGGCCATCGGCGCCCACGCGCTGGTGCTGATGACCGAATGGGGCGAGTTCGCCGAACTCGACCCAGCCGACCTGGCCGGGCGCATGGCCTACCCCATCCTGATCGACGCCCGCAACGCGCTCGACCAGGCTGCCTTCGTCAGCGCGGGGTTCACCGTCGCCGGGGTCGGGCGGCCGCCCTCCGGCCCCGCCTCCGGCTCCCACCACGCACACCGGGGGGGGTAGCCGGTGCCGCGCGCGGTCATCACCGGAGGCGCTGGCTTCCTCGGCTCCCATCTCTGCCGCCGCCTGCTGGCCGAGGGCTACGACGTGGTCTGCATGGACTCGCTGCTCACCGGCCGGGCCGCCAACGTGGAGGAGCTGCAGGGCGCCCACTTCCGGCTGGTGAACGTGGACGTGACCGACTTCATCCACGTGTCCGGCCCGGTCGACGCGGTGCTGCACTTCGCCTCCCCGGCGAGCCCGATCGACTATCTCCGCTACCCGATCCAGACGCTCAAGGTCGGCGCGCTCGGCACCTACCGGGCCCTCGGCCTGGCCAAGGACAAGGGCGCCCGCTTCCTGCTCGCCTCCACCAGCGAGGTCTACGGCGACCCCCAGGTCCACCCCCAGCCTGAGACCTACTGGGGCCACGTCAACCCCATCGGCCCCCGCGGCGTCTACGACGAGGCCAAACGCTTCGCCGAAGCCCTCACCATGGCCTACCATCGCAGCCACGGCGTCGAAACGCGTATTGTGCGTATTTTTAATACCTTCGGCGAGCGAATGAGAGTTGACGACGGCAGGGCGTTCTGCACCTTCGCGGTGCAGGCGTTGCGGGGGGAGCCGCTGACGGTGCACGGAGACGGCAGCCAGACGCGCTCGCTGTGCTACGTGGAAGACCTGGTGGAGGGGATCTGGCGGCTGCTGGGGAGCGACCTGACCGGGCCGGTGAACATCGGCAACCCCGAGGAGGTGACGGTCCTGGAGCTGGCGCGGATGGTGGCGTGGGCGGCCGGAGTGGAGCCGCGCGTCGCCTTCAAGCCCCGGCCGGAGGACGACCCCGAGGTGCGGCGGCCGGACATCACCCTGGCCACCTCCCAGCTCGGCTGGAAACCACAGGTCAGCCTGGCCGAGGGGATCGAGCGCACGCTGCCGTGGTTCCGCACCGCGCTGGGGCTTGACCAGCCCTGATGACGTCGGTGGAGGAGCGGGGAGTGACGAAGGCGGCGTTTTTCGACGTCGACAAGACCCTGCTGCCCGGCTCCAGCCTGTACCTGTTCGCGCGCGGCCTCTACCGGCGCGGCTTCTACACCTGGCGGGACGTGGCCGGCTTCGCCTACGGGCAGTTCACCTTCCGGCTCACCGGCGCCGAGGGGCGCGGTGGCATGGAGGCGGCGCGTGAGACCGCACTGGCCTTCGTCGAGGGCCGGCGTCGGGACGAGCTGACCCACATCGGCCACGACATCGTGGTGGAGGTGATCGGCCCGCGCATCTACCCGGGCATGCGCCGTGTGGTCGACGCCCACCATGCCGCCGGCGATCTCACCTATCTGGTCACCGCCGCGCCGCGCGAGCTGGCCGGCGAGATCGCGCGCTACCTCGGCATGGACGGCGCCCTCGGCACCGAGGCGGAGCTCCAGGACGGGGTCTACACCGGCCGCCTGCTCGGACAGGTGCTGCATGGCCCTGCCAAGCTGGAGGCGGTCACCGCGCTCGCCGCCGAGCGGGGCATCGACCTGGCGGCCTCCAGCGCCTACTCGGACTCGGTCAACGACCGGCCGCTGCTGGAGGGCGTCGGCCACCCGGTCGCGGTGAACCCGGACCGGATGCTGCGCCAGCTCGCCGCCGAACGCGGCTGGCCGGTGCAGGAGTTCCGCCGCAGGCGGCGGCTGTGGCTGGTGTGGCTGCCAGCGGGCGTGGCGGTGGCCGCCAGCGGGGTGGCGGTCGCGGCAGCCACAGCCGCCTGGCGTGACCGCCGCCAGCAGCGCCAGGAGCGCCGCCAGGAGCAGGAGCGCCGCCAGGAGCGACGGGAGCGCCTGGCGTGGCGGTGAAGGCGAAGGTGATGAAGGCGAAGGTCCCCGACCGGCTGCGGCGGCAGATGGTCCTGCCGGTGCCCCGCAAGCTGGTGTGGCGGGCACTCACCGACCCCGAGCAGCTGGCTGGCTGGTTCTGCAACCAGGCCGAGCTGGACCTGCGGCCTGGCGGCGCCGTGCTGTTCGACTTCGGCGGCGGCGAGCAGGCCAGCGCCGAGATCGAGAAGGCCGACCCGGAGCGCCGGCTCGCCTTCCGCTGGCAGCCGGCCGGCGACGACCCGGCCACCACGCTGGTCCAGTTCACCCTGGAGGAGGTCCCCCGTGGCACCCGGCTCACCCTGACCGAGTCGGGCTTCGCCGCGCTGCCTGAGGATGTCCGCGAACGCGCCTTCCTCGACAACGAGTGGGGTTGGGACGAGGAGCTCGGCGAGCTCCGCAGCTACTTCCGGGTCCCGACCCCTCGGCTGTAGGGCGTCCGGGGATGCCTATTCGGCCGGAGGGAGGCCGCCCTCGCTCAGGACCGCGGCGACCTCGTCCTCGGTGAGGCCGCGGGTGGTGAGGGCGCGGCGCAACCGGCGTGAGGCCTCCGTCGGGGAGGTCCAGCCCTCGCGCAACGGGCTGGAGGCGGTCTCGCGTTCGCCCTCCAGCAGGCCGTCCACGAAGCCGCGGCCGTAGTCCCAGGTGACGTAGTGGTCGACCTGCGGCTCGAAGGCCGGCTCGTGCACGCGCGGCTCGCCGTGGTCGAGGATGTGCTCCAGGTTCTCGCGCAGGAGGCTCCAGCTGAAGTAGTGGTCCTCCTCGCAGTCGGGACAGGGGATCACGACGCCACGGAAGCCGCGCGGTTCGAGCGCCTCACGGAACTCGGCCAGATCCCGGAGGTCTTCCAGCAGCGCGGAGCGCTCCTCCTCGTCGATCGGCTCGAACTCGGTGTTCTCGCTCTCGTTGTCTTCAGACCCGAACGGGTCAAGTGGGTCGGGCACGTGAACCTCTTACAGGCGGTCGGCTGACGCAGGTCCTGACGGTGGAATGGTACCGCGCTTCCGCCCCCGCGTGAGTGCCTTCCCTGCCTCCTGGAGGGTCCTTGACCCAGGGAAAACCGCGCTGGTAGCTTCAGGTATGGAGTTCCGAGACGACCCGGCTGGCTGCGCTGCCGGGTCGTTGCTATTTTCTCGTTCTCGCCTGTTCTCACCCAAACCTGGAGGAACCCGTGGCAGAGGTTGAGATCGGCATCGGCAAGAGCGGTCGCCGCGCCTACGGCTTCGACGACATCGCCATCGTGCCGAGCCGGCGCACCCGTGACCCTGACGACATCGACATCTCCTGGGACTTCGACGCCTACCAGCTCAACCTGCCGCTGCTCGCCTCGGCCATGGACGGGGTGGTGTCGCCGCGCACGGCGATCGAGCTGGGCCGCCTCGGCGGGCTCGGGGTCCTCAACCTCGAAGGGCTCTGGACCCGCTACGAGGACCCGGACGCCCTCTACCAGGAGATCGCCGGCCTCCCGGACGCCGAGGCCACCAAACGCATGCAGGCGATCTACCGCGAGCCGATCAGACCGGAGTTGATCGGGCAGCGGGTCAAGGAGATCAAGGACGCCGGCGTGCTCGCGGCCGGGTCCCTCACCCCGCAACGGGTCGCCCGCTACCACCAGCACGCCCTCGACGCCGGACTGGACGTCCTGGTCATCCAGGGCACCGTGGTCTCCGCTGAGCACGTCTCGTCCACCACCGAGCCGCTCAACCTCAAGACCTTCATCGCCCGCTACGACCTGCCGGTGATCGTGGGCGGCTGCGCCTCCTACTCGACCGCCCTGCACCTGATGCGCACCGGCGCGGCCGGCGTGCTGGTCGGCGTCGGGCCGGGGGCGGCCTGTACCACCCGAGGGGTGCTGGGGATCGGCGTGCCGCAGGCCACCGCCCTGGCCGACGCGGCCGGGGCGCGGGTGCGGCACCTGGAGGAGACCGGGCGCTACGTCCAGGTGATCGCCGACGGCGGCATGCGCACCGGCGGCGACGTGGCCAAGGCGATCGCCTGCGGCGCCGACGCGGTGATGATCGGTTCGCCGCTGGCCCGCGCGGTGGAGGCGCCCGGCCGCGGCTACCACTGGGGCATGGCCACCTTCCACCCCGACCTGCCGCGCGGCACCCGGGTGCGGACATCCACGCTCGGCACTCTCAAGGAGATCCTGCTCGGCCCCGCTCCGGTCAACGACGGCACCATGAACCTGTTCGGCGCGCTGCGCACCTCGATGGCCACCTGCGGCTACCAGACCCTCAAGGAGTTCCAGAAGGCCGAGGTCATGGTCGCTCCCGCCCTGCAGACCGAGGGCAAGCTGCTGCAGCGCTCCCAGGGCGTCGGCATGGGCTAGCGCCTTCGGAGCGCTCGCTCCGGAGCAGGCAGACAAGCGGTGTTCTCGCCAAGGGAGCACCGCTTGTCTGTTGCTGCGCCCCTGCCCTCCTTGCCTTATTGACTGTTTCAAGGACTACAGGGAGCTTGACTTGATCGGGGCTTACCGCGTTCAATACGCCAGCCGCCGGGGCCGCCGGAGGACGCGACGGGTGTGGGCGGCCGTGGCGCTCACTTCACTCCGAAACGGAAGCGTGGGCGGCCGTGGCGCTCACTTCACTCCGAAACGGAAGCGAGCCCGTCGCAAGGGGGAACAATGGCAGGTCCTTTGTCGAGAGTGGCGCGGAGACGGTCCCGACCGTTGGGGCTCGTGTCGCGCGTATTGCTCACCGTCGCCGTCCTGGCGGCGGCCGCGGGCCCGGCGGTGCTGTCACACACGCCCGCCCAGGCGGCGCCCGGGCTACCGCTCACCGAGCAGTACAACAAGGAGGTCTACGGCAACTTCCGCATCAGCGGCAACGCTGTGCTGGTGTGCCCGGCGAACGCGCCGGTATGCGACTCGGCAACCAAGCGCGCAGCCGGGACGATGACCCCCCAGTCCACCAACGACGCCTTCGCGATGCGCTACGCGGACGTTGACGGCGATGCGGACACGTTCAACTCGAGTACGGCCGCGGTGACCGTCCCGAAGGGCGCGACGGTCGACTTCGCCCGCCTGTACTGGGCCGGCAACACCGGCCAGGCCCTCGACATCAACGACAACGTCTTGAAGGCGTCATGCCTGGGCACCAACCACGCGCCCGTCACCCTGCCGGCCGGGTCGCCAACGACCCAGCCGGTCAAGATCGCCTTCGGCACCGGCGAGGCGACCATCGTCAACCCGACGACGGGCTACGTGGAGGACGCGACCAAACTGGGGAAGAACCAGGCCGCGTACTACAGCGCGCAGGCGGACGTGAAGG
>WNGQ01000215.1_pt1 | contig 57269 bp, 69 predicted proteins | sample 5407661 | NCBI WGS metagenome assembly WNGQ01 (sample SAMN13153382, study PRJNA577476) | soil metagenome | isolation source: 60 cm soil or saprolite under Garry oak tree replicate 2 | place: USA:California | collected 2016-06-15 | reverse complement strand
TGGCTGGCATGGAGGTGGTCCGGCGAGCGGGCACGCGACGTTCAGGCCAGGGCTGGTGCGACCGCCGACGCGGCTGTCCACTCCTCGTAGCCCACCACCGCGTCACTCGCTAGGGGTGCGGGATTGCCGTCCGTGCTTCAAGTTCGGCTACCAGCCGGCTGGTCAAGGGTGTGGCGATGCCCGCCCTGGCCGCGCGCCTGAGCAACCCGCCACCAAGGGCGTCGAGCTCGAGCGGCCGGCCGGCGGCCTGGTCGCGCTGCATCGAGGTCTCCATCGATTCCGGCATCGAGTCGAGAAGCCGCACCATGATCTCGGGGTCGACCGGCACACCCTCCGCGCGGGCGACCTCGGCGTACTCGCCGTACAACGCCGTGGCGTCAGCGCGCCGCCTGGTCCGCACCGCTCCGACGTTCCCGCGCTCGTGGGTCGTCAGCAGGGCGAGCGGCGCCAGCATGGCGAACTTGTCCCAGAGCATGGCCGGCTCGTCGTCCCGGATTCGCACGTCAAGACCGGTGGCCGACATGTGCGCCGCGATCAGCTCGACCTCCTCCCGGTTTTCCGGCCGAGGTGCGATCTCGACCAGCGCGAATGGGCTGGTGTGACGGATCGACCCCGGCCCCAGCTTGGTGGTCTCGATCCGGATCGTGGCGGCCACCACGCTGTCGGGTGGGTAGACCTCGCGCAAGAGCTCGACATGGTCGATGCCGTTGAGAAACGGGATCACCAGTCCGCGTCCGAGCGCCTCCGCGGGCAATCGCCGCAGCGACTCGCGCAGCTGGGTCGCCTTCACTGTGACAAGGCACGCGTCGACGAGATGACCCAGCTCGGTTGCGGCTTGCACGGCAGTGGTGAAGTTGCCGAACCTCTCACTCTCGATGTGCAGGCCGTGATCGGCTACCGCCTCCGACGTTGCCTCGCTCGCCAGTACCGTGACCGAATCGCCGCCTCGCGCCAGCAGTCCGGCCAGCAGGCCACCAACACCGCCGGGCCCAAGCACGGCGAGCTCGAGCGATCGCGTGGCGGCGTTCACAGCCACGACTCGCTCGCGATGCCTCGGACATCGACCTCCAGGTTCAGGTCATCGATCGGCGGGAGCGAGAAGACCCATCGGAGGCCGGGCCGGGTGATGTCCTCAAACCGCGCGAGCTCCTGCTTGCCGAAGAGCTCGAATGCGGCGCGAGGACCATAGAACTGCGTCTCTGTCGCGTCCGCCCACGTCAGCCCGAGCGCGGCGATCCGCTCGTCCATCGTCTTCAACATGTCCGCCCAGAAGCCGGCCAGGCCGCCCTCAGTTCCAGGCGCCTCGGGTGAGCCCGAGATCACAAAGGTAGGTCGGTGGTGGTCGCCCTGCACCGTGTAGCAGAAGGCGTGCATGCATGCCTGCGACGGCGGGTCGAGCTCAGGCGCGACGTTGGTGCGGGCGACCGGCGAGTGCCCGTCGAGCGGCAAGCCCCAGCGCTCGAGCTGGTCGATGTAACCGCGATTGAAATCGGTGAAACCCTGGCGGGTCATAGGCGCAGGGACCCGCAGCTCCGTCGCGCAGAGCGCAGCCAGCGGACGGCCGGCAGCGTCGAGGGTCTGCTCGACGAGGCGAAACCCGTCGGCCAGCGGAGTCTCGCGCGGGGCGAGCACCCGCACGATCTTGTGGCCCGGCTCGGCCGCGACCCCGGCGGAGAAAGGCGCGCCCGAGAAAGGTCCCTCGATCGGAAGAAAGCGATACCCGCCCGGCGATTTCATCACTTGCATGGCACAACCGTATCGACGTGCGGCTAAATTGCGTCAGACACATGGGCCGACTCGAAGAGCGTGACCTGCGCAGCCTGGAACGCCGCAGCATGTATTCGATCTTCGCGCCGATCGACGGAAGCGAAGGACTCTCACGTGAGCTTCGCATGGAGGACAGCTCAAACCCGACCCGCGCAGGAGAGCTGGCGGTGTGGGGCTTCATCCGCCGCCGCGTGAGGCGCCGGCGGGAGCCCTGCGAGCCATGGGTCCCGGCGATGTTCATGTTCGTCAGGAGGTTCGGCTAGCCGGGCTTGACCGGACCCATTTCTCTGACTAAAGTCAGAGAATGGACCTGGCGGGGATCGAGCAGGTCCGGGGATTCAACCGGACGGTTGCCGAGCGCATTGGAGCCCTGACCGACGGCTTCCTCGGACGAGAACGCCCCATGGGCGAGTCGCGGGTCCTCTGGGAGATCGGCTCGCGTGGCGCCGAGGTCCGTGAGCTTCGGAGCCGGCTCGGCCTTGACTCCGGCTACCTGAGCCGCGTCCTCCGCTCCCTGGAGCGCGCTCGGTTGATCAGAGTGAAGTCGAGCGCCGGCGATGGTCGGGTTCGATACGCACAGCTGACCAGAGACGGGCGCGCCGAGCGGGCCGAGCTCGACCGGCGCGCGGATGCGGTCGCGTGGACCTTCCTTGACCCATTGAGCGATAAGCAGCGCGAGCAGCTGATTGCCGCGATGACGGAGGTGGAGCGACTGCTTCGCGCATCGATGATCGAAATTGCCCTCGAAGACCCTGCCACGGCCGATGCTCGCTGGTGCATCGACCAGTACATCGCCGAGCTCAACACCCGCTTCGAGAGCGGATTCGATCCTTCGCGGAGCATCTCCGCGTATGTGGATGAGCTGACGCCTCCCGTGGGGGCCCTGTTCATCGCGCGCCTGCGAGGAAGTCCCGTCGGCTGCGGCGCCCTGAAGTTTCACGACGGCGCCCCCGCCGAGCTGAAGCGGATGTGGGTGGCGCGGGAGGTGCGCGGCCTTGGGCTCGGGCGTCGGATTCTGGTGGAGCTGGAGAGGTATGCGCGAGAGAGGGGTGTGGGGGTTGTTCATCTCGAGACCAACGGAACGCTGAACGAAGCGATCGCGCTCTACCGCGCGAGCGGCTATCGCGAGGTTCCAGCTTTCAACGACGAGCCGTACGCGCACCACTGGTTCGAGAAGGCGTTGACCTAGCCATTGTCGAGACGGTCCTGTCACACCAGGCTCGGCGCGGCATGATTGGAGTGGTGACCGATGCGACGCGGCCCGTCACATCAGGCCGGCCTGGTTCGTCACCCTCAATAGACAGGTGACAGACCACGAGTGGCTGGCCGAGCGGTTTGAGGGGCAGCGCGCGCAGCTGCGCACGGTGGCGTACCGGATGCTCGGCTCGGTGAGCGAGGCCGACGATGCGGTGCAGGAGGCGTGGCTTCGGCTCAGCCGCACCGACGCCTCGAGCGTGGACAACATCGCCGGGTGGCTGACCACCGTCGTGGCGCGGATCTGCCTCGACATGCTGCGGTCGCGCAAGACCCGCGGCGAGGAGCCTCTCGGCGCCCACCTGACCGAGCCCGCGATGAACCCCGAGCAGGAAGCGCTGCTCGCCGACTCGGTCGGCCTCGCCCTCCTGGTCGTGCTCGAAACTCTCGAGCCCGCCGAGCGCGTTGCGTTCGTGCTGCACGACATGTTCGCCATCCCGTTCGATGACATCGCACCCATAGTGGGTCGGACGCCGGGCGCCGCCAGGCAGCTGGCGAGCCGCGGGCGCCGCCGAGTACGCGGCGCCAGCACCATTCGTGACACCGACCTCGCTCAACGTCAAGAAGTGGTTGCCGCGTTCCTCGCCGCTTCGCGTGGCGGCAACTTCGATGCGCTTTTGGCGGTGCTCGATCCCGATGTCGTTCTGCGCGCAGACGCGGAGGCGGTGACGATCGGAGCTGAAGACGAGATTCGGGGCGCATCGGCCGTGGCGGCAACGTTTGCCGGCCGGGCCAGGGTCGCGAGGCCGGCGCTGGTCGACGGGGCGCCAGGGCTCGTGTGGTCGCAGAGCGGCCGCCCGCGAATCGTGTTCGACTTCATCCTCCAGAACGGCAAGATCGTGGCCATCGACCTCATCGCCGACCCGGAGCGACTCCAGGAGATCGACCTGGTCTTCAGCTCTCCGGAGTGATGCGAAGCACCGGGATCTCGCGGTCCGTCTTCTTCAGGTAGCCGCCGTAGTTCGGCGCCACCTTAACGACTCGCGCGTACGCCGCTTCACGATCGGCACCCTGCAACGACTCCACATGTGCCTTGAACTTTCGGTTGCCGACCTGGGCCCAGACCCGGTCCGGGTGCTTGGCCAGGTTGTGAAACCAGCCGGGATGAGTCGCGGCACCGCCTTTCGAGGCGATGACGAGCCAGGCGTTGTGGCCGTCGGGAAAGCCGCCGAGAACGTGGGTGTGCTCCTTGCCCGAACGCGCTCCGACCGTGGTCAGCAGCAGGACCGGGAAACCCATGAACCTCCCCGGCTCCTCGGTGGTCAGTTTGCTGTAACGGTTTATCTGGCGTCGAAAGAATGGCTGCGCCAGCTTCAACATCAGGCCGCTCTGCCCTCGCCCTCCCCGTGTCCCCCTCGGGGGGATGCGGATCGGCCTGGATGGTTCGCTCATTGGAAGCGATAACCGCACACATCGACGCCTGATTCCGGATTGACAGCGGAATTCATCAGTCGTAGAATTCAACGCGCGGTGAATTTCTGGACTGATCGGGGAGGTAGCTGGATGGAGACCGGAAGCAACACATTCGAATCGGTCCTGGCGCCGATTGCCGGCGGCCTGGTGGTCCTCGTCACCTTGCTCGGGCTGATCGGGACCGCGATTCGCGATCCGCGCCCGCATGAGATCCCGGTCGGGGTGACCGGGCCCGCCGCGCAGCAGATCACCGACACGTTCAACACCAAGGCGCCAGGCACCTTCGCCTTCACGATCTACGACTCGGAAGACCAGGCGAGACGTGGGCTCGATTCGCGTGACGTCGACGCCGCACTCGTCGTGGGCGCAGGGGCGCCTCGATTGATCGTCGCCGGGGCCGCCGGCGACGCGATCAGCGGATTGACCACCGCGATCTTCACGGCCGGCTTCGCCGCCCAGGGCGGGCAGCTGACGGTTGAGGTCACGCATCGATTCGCGGGCGGCGACCCGCACGGCCTGGTCCTCTTCTTCCTGGTCCTCGCGACGATCATCTCGACCTTCGTCAGCCAGGTGCTGCTTTTCGTCCGAGCGCGCGCTGCACGACTTTGGTCGTGGATTGGTGTCGCTTCGGGTTGGGCGGTCGTGGCCGGGCTCGCCGGTGTCGGCTCCGCGGCCTGGATAGTCGGGGGTTACGACACCACCTCCGCAGCCGCCATGGCCGGGCTCATCGCGCTCACCGCGCTGGCCACCGGCGCCGTCACTGGCGGCCTCTCCCGCCTGCTCGGAGCGCCGGGGCTTGGCCTCGCCGGCCTGGTCGTGGTTCTGCTCGACCTCATCTCTTCCGGCGGCCCGGCGGGCCCGCAGTTCCTGCCCGACGCTTACCGGTGGCTGTCACCGTGGATGCCGGCAGGTGACCTGTTCAGGTCGATGAGCGGTGTGCTCTATTTCGACGGCAACGGGGTGGCGACGCCGGTGCTGGCGTTGGTTGCGTGGCTGGTGACAGGGCTGGTCCTGATGCTGCTCGGCGGGTTGGCGCACCGGGCGCGCTCCGCCGCGACCGCGCCCGCAGGGTAGCGCCCAGGACGTGCCGAGGACCGGCCGGCGTCCTGGAAGGGCAGGCACCCGAGCCCGCATCCTGGCCGCCGCGCGCGAGCACTTCGGTGAGGAGGGATATGAAGGGGCGACGCTGCGCGGAATCGCAGCGGTGGCCGGCGTCGACCCTGCGCTCATTCCGCATTACTTCGGCTCGAAGGAAGGCGTCTTTCTAGCGGCGGTCGAGTTTCCAGTCGACCCGGCGGTGTTCATCCCGCGCCTTCTCCAACCTGGCCTTGACGGGCTGGGTGAGCGGCTCACCCTGTTCTTTCTCGAAACGTGGGATTCGCCCGCCGGCGCCTCGTTGATCGGGCTCATCCGCTCAGTCGTCAGCAACGAGCTCGCGGCAGACCTGATGCGGCGGTTCGTGACCCGAGAGGTGCTCGGCCGGCTCGCTGAAGCGATCAAGCTCGACGAACCGCAGTTGCGTGCCAGCCTGGTGGGCACGCAGCTGGTCGGACTCGCGATGCTGCGCTACGTGATCAAGATCGAGTCGCTGGCTTCCGCCTCACGCGAGGAGCTCGCGCGCTGGATAGGTCCCAACGTCCAGCGATATCTCACCGGACCGGTCATCGCCTAGAGCGATGTGACCGGGATGCAGATCTCGCACTCGAACTCGCCCGTCTTTGCGTCGTAGCTCGCGTCGGCCGCGTAGTGCTCGAAGTAAGGGCGCGCGTCGAGCTGCATGCCGCTGCCGGGGAGCCAGTCACGAAGGAGCCAGTTCCAGGCTTCACCCACCTCTTTATCGGTGCCCTTGAAGCGTCCGGCCGCGTACTTCCCGCCGGGGATGACCGTCATGTGGTGGTCGCCCGCGCCCTTGAAGTCCTTCGGCACCTCGACCGCGGCGTCGTAACGAAGCTTTCGTGCCTCAGTGATCCCAGGGTCGTCGTAACTGATGCCGTAACGCGGCTTCCCGAACAGGCCATTTGTCTCCATCCATGGAGCGACCTTGTCCATTCAGAAATCCGAGACGGGTTTGCCGTACGGGCCTACGTGGCGGAGGTACGCGACTGTGGTCGGTTGTCGGTCGACGATCTTTACCTTCATGCCTCCATCCTTCGCGGCTGAAAGTGACACCGCCTGATCGAGGTTGCTTTTGACCTGATCGCGCTTGCTGACTTCCGCGTCGCGCCACCTGGTGGATGTGGCATCGAACCGGCCTTTGAAGGCACGTGCGAATGCCTCGGTCGATCCGAATCCGACCGAAAGGGCGACCTCGAGCACCGGCACTCTGGGCTGAGCGACCAACCGCTGCGCTGCCACCTCGAGCCTTCGCCGCCGGACGTAGTCCCCGAGCGTCTCGCCCATCCACGCGGTGAAAAGGCGATGAAAATGGAACGCGGAGAAGTTGGCGACCCGCGCCAGCGCGTCCAGCTCGAGCTGCTCGTCCAGGCGCCGCTCGATGTGCTCGAGGACACGGTGCATCCGCGCCTCATACTCGGATCGGCTGTCCAACAGTCCGATGCTACGTTCTGCTCGCGATCCTCCTGCCGCCGGCGTCGCGGCAACACCGATCGGTCCTCAGCTCCAACTCGGGTTAGACATGCTCTTGACATGCCAGCTATATCGCGTCACGATATAGCGAGAGGCGATATATGGCGCTCCGTGACGATGCCAACCTCCTGATCCTCACCAGCCTGGCCGGGGGGCCGAAGCACGGCTACGCCATGATCGAAGACATCTGGTCGATCACGGGCGTGCGGCTCGGCCCGGGCACGCTCTACGGCGCGATCGGCCGGCTCGAGGCGGAAGGCATGATCGAGGCGCTGCAGAGCGACGACCGGCGGCGGCCGTACCAGATCACCGCCAGCGGCCGGCGCCACCTCGAGGCCGAGATCGGTGGCATGAAAGGCCTGATCGCGACCGGCCTTCGCCGCCTCAAGCGAGCATAGTCATGCGCCGGCAGTCGGCGGCGATCTCGCTGGTGCTCCTCGCGCTGCTCGCGATCGTCATCGCCCAGGCGAGCCTTGTGGCGCTGCTCTTCGTGTTCAGCCTGGTGCTCAAGCTCAGGCTTGGGATCGAGATCGGCGGCGGCGCCATGCTGATGGGCAGCCAGCTCGGGTACGGCCAGCCGCAGGTCACCCTTTTCAACGCGGCCACCGTGGCCTCGGCCGTGTTCACCGGCGGGTGCGGCGCCGTTGCGGCAGCACGGCGATTCCACCGGTGGCGGCCCGATCGATGAAGGGCCTGCTCCGCCTGTATCCGCGTTCGTGGCGTGAGCGCTACGGCCGCGAGATGGAAGTCCTGCTCGAGCAGATGCCGGGCGAGCTGGGCGTCGGCCTCGACCTGGTGGTCGGCGCCGCGGCGGCCTACGCGGTGGTGATTCGAGGCAATCGAATCCTCAGCGCCGCGGGTGCCTACCTGCATGGCGTTTGCGTCGCGGTCCTTCTGCAGGCGATTGCCTTCGTGACCTTCATCCTGTCCGCGCAGGGTTCGGCGGCGAGCCCTGCCGTTGCCGAGCTGGGGCCGATCCGACTCGCGGTCTTCACACGTCCGCACCTGTTCGGCGGCCTCGGAGCGCTGGGCTCGGCAGTCTGGACCAGAACCGCAGCCATCGAGTGGCTGCTCGGCGCTGCCGTGCTGGCGACGCTGATCGCGGCGCTGGCCTTGGTCCTGGCGTCCCCGCGGCTGCTGAAGTCACTGCGATGAAGCTCCTCGTGATCGCGGGGCTGGCGGTTGTGGTGTCTGGCCTGCTGATGGTCGCCGTCCTGCTCGGCTACCGCACCGACCAGGGGCACGTGTATCAGTTCATGGGTACGGGCATCGCGGCGAAGCTGGATGTGCTCGGGGCGCCGCCCTCGTATGTCGTGATCGAGGACGGCGCTGCTCATGCCGTCGGTCGCGCGGCCGTCGGGCGGGACGGCGCCTTCGTCGCCCGCCTGGCGCCCGGCACCTACCGTCTTCGGCTGCCGGGCGACTCGCGGACGATCATGGTTGAGGTGCCGAACGGCGGATGCATCGACATGGTGCTGGACTTCCGGCTTCCGATGATCGTGCTCAAGGTTCCGGCAGAGGGCTGGCCGATGCCAGGCCTGGCCTAGGCGGCCTTCAGCTCGAAAACGGGCCTGCGCTCTGCGGCGGCCGCGGGATCCGAAAGGATGTCTCCGGCGTCGAGCACCGACAGCAGCAACGGACCGATCCGCAGCCCGCGCACGTAGGGGCCCACGACATCTCGGAAGAAAGCCGTCCGAGCCTCGACCGAGAGCTCGGCCGCGGTCACTTCTTCCCGCTTCCGGCCCACTGACAGCGTTGCTTCACCGGCCGCACGAAGGTTGCGGACCCAGTTCGTCTCACCAAACGTCCCGATCACCCACCGCTTGCCGCCCACCTCCACAAGCGCAACCGGCGTCGTTCGAGGGACGCCGCTCTTGCGGCCGCGGACGGTGATGAGGGCGTTGGGGCCCATCAGCGCCCCAACCTTCAGCACCCGGCGCGCGATGGGATTGAAAAGCCCGACATACGAAGGAACACGGACGCCCACAGTCACCAACCTCCATGGCCAATCAGATGATTGAGATCTAGCGTACCACGTTAATCAATCAGTTGCTTGGCTGATCTATTCCGAGGCCTCGAGACCGGCGGCGGGTCAGGCCTTCGAGCTGCCGATACCGAGCCAGCGTTCGAGCTGGCGCAGCGCCAGGTCACCCCGCTTTCCATCGTTCATGACCGGAAGGGTCATGGCGGTGAGCGTCGACACGATCAGCGCTGCCACCGCGTCGCTGTCAAGCTCCGGGCGCAGGGCGCCGGCCTTCACCGCGCGGCGGAGGAGTCCACGCATGGTGGTGAGCCACACGTCGTACATCTGGTTCATGATCGAGCCGATCGAGTCGTCTCGGACCGAACGCAGCGCCAGCTCGGCCATCACCGCGCCGAGCTCGGGCTCGTCGGCGAGGAGCTTTCGCACCGAACGGAGATAGTTGCGCAGCTGCTCGGACGGCGATCCATGCGGCGAGAGCGTGGTGCGGAAGCGGCCCATCGCGTGCGCCAGCACGGCGCCGATGAGCGCCTCCTTGGTCGGAAAGTAGTAGTGGAGCGTGGCGATGTTCACGCCCACCTCCGCCGCCACCTCTCGCGTCCTGAGCCCCTCGAAGCCGTGCTCGGCGATCTGTCGATAGGCGGCGAGGACCAGCTCCTCCCGCCTTCTCTCGCTGATAGTCCGCGTCGCCACGGACTAATTAAACACTTGATTGAGAACCTTTCTTCGCGTACCGCTCGTACTGCAGCCTGAAGATCTCGATCACGCCGGCGGCATCGTCCGGTCCGCTGATCCACACGCTGATCCATCCTGTCTCGGGCAACACGTGATGTGGTTGGGCACGACCTGCCGCAATCAGGTCGTCATGCAGGCGCCGAGGCACGGGCAGGTCGGCCAGGCGGTCGCCATGCACGTGGCCCATCTCCTTCCTTCCGTAGCGGTACTCGACTCCGCCGAAGCGGTGGGGCGCAGCCGTCACGCCCGGCCAGGACGTGACCGCCTCTCGGATCAGCTCACCCGGTCTTTTCACGAACGGCCACGCGTTCTCCGACGGTCTCGCCGGCCAGCATCTCGACGACTGCCCGGGTGTCACCGCCGTTCTTCAGCACGCGAAGCTGGCGGTCCGCGCTCGTCCCCTCGGCCAGGATCGTGTGCACGTACTCGACGGCCTGGCGCGATCCCAGGTCGTCGACCACGTCATCGACGAACTCCAGCAGCTCGATCGCGAGGTCGCGCATCGGAACTTCCTTCTGCTTGCCGAAATCGATGAGACGACCGTCGATCCCGTAGCGAATCGCCCGCCACTTGTTCTCGGCGATGAGGGCAGGCATGTACTTGCGGAAACCGAGGTTGCCGGAGCGAAGCTTCAGGAGCTTGGCGCAGATCGCCTGCATAAGGCCCGCGAGGCAGATGGTCTCCTCGAGGCGCGTCGGCATGTCGCAGACGCGAAACTCGATCGTCGGGAAGTTCGGATGGGCGCGAAGATCCCACCAGATCTTCTTGCCGTTGTCGATCGAGCCTGTCTTGACCAGGAGCTCGACGTAGTTCTGGTACTCGTCGAAGGACGAAAGCTCGGGCGGGATGCCGGTCCGCGGAAAGTTCGACCAGATCACGCTCCGGTATGACTTCAACCCTGTGTTTCTGCCCATCCAGAACGGGCTGGACGTGCTGAGCGCAAGGAGGTGCGGCAGGAAGTAACGGGCCTCGTTGAGGACCTCGATTCGCTGCTCCTGGTCCGGGATCGCGACATGCACATGGAGCCCGAAGATGACGAGCGAGCGGACGACGTCCTGCAGCTCCTCCTCGAGCATCTTGTAGCGGTCGTACTCGGTGATCTTCTGCTCCTGCCAGCGGGAGAACGGGTGGGTGCCCGCGCAGGCGATTCGCAGCCCGTCGCCCTTGAGCAGCTCGGACAGCGTTCCCCTCATGTCGGCCAGCTGCTGGCGGGCCTCGTCGACGTTCTCGCAGATGGTGGTCCCGACCTCGACCACCGACTGCATCATCTCCCGCTTGACCTTGTCGCCCAGCTTCGGCGACGCCTCGGCCAGCAGGGTGTCGATGTGCGCGTGGAGCTCGCCAGACCCGTCGATGATCTGGTACTCCTCCTCGACCCCGATCGTCAGAAAGCCGTCTCGACTCATGCCCGCCCCTCGACCACGAATGTTGGCACCACACTACCCGCTCCGGCCGTCACATTCAGCAGCGCAGCCGCCGAGACCCGCGTCATGAAGCCGCCGGCCCTGCCGTTGAAGAGGTACGGGTCGAGGTCGACAGCAAGGTCGATGTAGCGCAGGCCGTCGAGGGATACCGGGAAGGGAACTCGAGGAATCTCGACCGCCTCCTGCACGACGTAGCTCTGGCGTGTCGCGGTTTCGATCGCGTCCTCCCACTCGGCCTGGCCGACGGTCCATCCCAGCACGACTCCCTTGCCGCCATATTCGTCGTTCGGCTTCAGCACGAGCGTCTCCCGGCGCCGCGCGATCTGCTCGGCGAGCTGGGGCCGGACCCGCCGGGTCCATGGGATGTGGCGGCGGATCGCCGCCCGCTCCGACGGGGTGTAGAGACGCTGATACCGCTCATCCGAGAGCAGCGCCAGGCTCATCTTCTTGTGCAGGAGCTTGGCCCGAAAGCTGTTCACCACGCACACCGCGCCGGCCATATAGGCGTCACGCAGCGCCCGCGTGTCGCTTCCGCTCGCCAGCAGCTCGCTCGTGAGAACTCGCCGGTAGACGAGGTTGACCGGCCTGTTGCCGGCGTAGAGCCTGCCCCTCCTGAACTCGAGCGCGCGCGGGTCGCAGATCAGCGTCCTGATCCCTGCTTGCTCGAAGAAGGACTTGAACATCTCGAACTCGGGGGCGGTCGGCAGTCCCTCCCAGTCCACGATCGCAATCACAGGCGTGGAGCTCCGCCCCCACTGCCGAAAGGCGTGCAGCATCGCGCCCAGCTGGCGCCGTCGGGTCGGCATGAACCTCCCGCGGAACTGCTTGCGAAACGCCTTCATCACCGGCAGCTCGCGGAAGACGTCGGTGAGGTTGTCGCTGTAGGCCATGCCCGCGGGGGATTCCGCGTTGTATTCGACAAACCTCACCTGGTCGGCGAAGAAGCTGTCGAGGCGCACCGAGGGCGAGGAGAACCTGAAGCCGGGATCTGCCATCGCCAGCTTCTCTTCTTCGCCCTCCAGGCCGAGCTCGCTTCGGAGCTCGTCGTCCATCAGGAGCGCCCGCTCGAGGCTGGCCAGTGCGCCGGCCACTCCTTCGGCTGCAGCCACCGCCTGGTCGTAGCGCCTCTGGGTGAGCAGATGCGGGCGGATCGCCACGCACAGCGGCCGCTCGCCGAACATCAGGCGCCGCTGCCTCTGTCCCGCGGCAAGGGCTTCGGCGCTGTCTTCCGCCAGCCGCGCGTCCTCGAGCAGGGCGTGAAAGGCGGCGACCGGGTCTTTCACGCCTCTACGGGTTTCGGCGTCTGCATCCTGCTGACGTGCTTCCACCATCGATGCTCGTCGCGCCACGGCGGCGTGGCCTCGCCGCGGGCGTAGGCAAGCACCAGGTCGGACATCTTGTCGAGCACCCAGCGAAAGTTGTCTTCCTTGATCGAGAAGTTGTCGAAGTCGGGCGCGGGGTTCAGGAAATCGATTGCAAAGAGGACGCCATCCCGCACCGCGAACTCGACCGTGTCCATGTCGTACCCGAGCGTCTCGACCAGGGTTCGCGCGTCCTTTATCGCCTGCTCGCGGAGCGAACCCTCGACGGGACGTGAGACCTGGTAGCGCTCTTCGAACGGCGCCTTCGGGTTGTAACGGATCGGCATGATGTGCTGCCGGCCGATGCAGATGCAGCGCACGTAGTCGTCCCAGTCGATGAACTCCTGCAGGATCATCGTCTTCAAGCCGGTCTGGTCGTAGGCGGTGATGAGCTCTTCGATCGAGTGGACGATGAAGACGTCTTTCCACCCGCCGCCGGTGTTCGGCTTGAGCACGGCGGGGAGGCCCGTGTACGAAACCAGGTGCTCCCAGTCGAGCGGAAACTGCAGGTTGCGCAGCGACTGCACGTGGTCGATGTCGGGAATGTACTGCTTGTTCGGCAGGACGACGGTCTTCGGAACCGCCACGCCCAGCTTCCGGGCCAGCGTGCACTCGAAGAACTTCTCGTCGGCCTGCCACCAGAACGGGTCGTTGATGACAGTCGTGCCGAGGAGGACCGCGCTCTTAAGGTGTGCTCGGTAGTACGGCACCTCGTGCGAGATGCGGTCGACCAGGACGGCGTGATACGGCTCGAAGGTCTCAGGTGTGCCGCCCAGCACGGCGAGCTCGGCCGTGATCCCATCGTCCCGGCCCTTCTGGTTCACGACCTCGATGAATGGCCCCGGGAACGTGTGCTCGCGCCCGATCAGCAGTCCGATGATCTTTTTTTGGGCCATCTTCCATTCCTCTCCTGTGCGGTCAGCCGGCGGCGAGGTATCTGCGCATCATGTCCTTCCAGTAGGGCCAATCGTGCGCCCATCCGGGCCAGATTTCGAGCCCGACCTCGACCCCGTCCGCCCGGAACAGCCCGGCGAGCTTCTTCGAGTCCTCGACGTTCGGGTCCTGCTCCCCGGTGGCGATGACCTTCGGGTGCATCGCGCGCAGGGGCCCCAGGTATGCCTCGTCGGTCAGCCCGGGCAGGAAGGCCATGAGGTTGGTGAAGTAGGTGCCGTCGTCGTTGTAGCCGTCCAGCCAGCGCGCGGTGTCGAAGGCGCCGCTCATCGCGATGAAGCCACCCACACGGTCCGGATGCCGGGCGGCGAGGAGCACTGCATGCATGGCGCCGAACGAGGTGCCGCAGGTGACCGGACGGTCCGGGAGACGAGGCAGGATCTCGTCCAGGAGGTAACCCTCGTACTGGAGGTGGCGGCGAACCCGTTCCGCCGGGTGCCTGTCCCTCGCGTACCACGACTCGCCATCGACGCTGTCGACGCAGACGAGCTGGACTGCCCCCGACTCGATGAAGTCGCTCATCGCCCCGACCAGGCCGAAGTCCTCCCACTGGTAAAACCTGCCCATCGAGGTCGGAAAGACAAGGATCGGCCTGCCGGCGTGGCCGAAGTGGAGGAGCTCCATATCGCGGCCCAAAGAGTGGCTGTATTCCTTGATGTAGTCGCGTTGCAATTCAGTGATCGTGGTGCTCACGTTGATGGTGAACCATCGCATGTTCCAGGGTTTAGGCGCTACATTCCCCCGGACGTGTGGCTCCGGGTGCTCATCCTCTCGATTCTTCTCTTCATCGTGGGCTTTGGCGCCCACGAGGTCCTTCACCTGCTCGTGATCTACGCGGTCGGCTCTGACGGCTCGATCATCGTCCGGCCGTGGCGCATGGGCTACCTGCCCGTGACGATCTACGCGCTGCACGCACAGCCGGCGCAGCAGCTCGACGTCGTGCGGCAGTCGATCGTGAACTTCTTCGGCCCCGCAATCGCGGCGGTCCCCTTCATGGCCCTGCTGCTCTACGTTCGAGAGCCGATTCCGGTGGCTGCCCTGATCGCCAACGTCGTGATCCTCCTCTTCTACGCGGTGATCGAGCTGGGCGACCTGCTGCTGGAGAAGGTCTGGGACGCCGACGTTTCATTGCTGACGACTCCCGAGTTCAACTACGGCGTGCCCCTGCTCGTCATCGCGATGACCGTGGTGGGCGTGTCGCTGCTTTCAGCCGTCCGTGGAAGCCGGATCCCCGACTGAGGTACACGTCGGGACCGGGTGCAAACCCGGCGCGCTGCCACCGCCGCACGCCCACCCGCGGCCGTTGAACAGCACGAGCTCGAAGCCGTGCCGCGCGGACAGCATCGAGCCGGCGGTCTTCCAGGCGCTTCCGGGCCGATAGACCGCGAACTGGTCGATCACCCGGCTCTCGCCGGCGTCTTCGCCGCCGACCACGATCACGTTGCCATCGTCGAACGCAACTGCTCCGCCGCCGCTCGTCGGCTGCGGCAGGTCGGGCGGCCTCGACCAGGCCAGGGATCCTGGATCGAGGCAATCGACGCGAGCCGTCGTCGGCAATCGGCCGCCTGCCACGCAGACGGTGCCGCCGGCGGCAAATCCGGACACGTGGTTGCGCGGGCTGGGCAGCGAGGCTATGACCGTCCAGGTGTTTGCGATGGGGTCATAGGCCTCGACCGCCGCCACGTTGCCTCGACTGGTGTTGCCGCCCAGCGCGTACAGCCGGCCGCCGAGCGCGACGAGCGCGTGGCCGCCCCGCGCGAAGTGCATCAGCGCCAGCTCGGTCCACTGCTGGCCCTCGAGCCGGAACAGGCGTGCCGAGTCGCGACCGTTGCTGTGGCCGCCGGCCAGGTAGACATAGCCGCCGAGGCTGGCGGCTGACGGGTGATCGACCGGGAGAGGAAGCGACGGCCCGGCGCGCCAGCCGGTTCCGTCGAACACGTACACCGAGGACAGGCTGGCGCCGGCCGCGTTGAAGCCACCCATCACGTAGAGATTCCCCTCGGCCGTGGCGGCGGCGGTCTCCTCCACCAGCGCCGGCAGCGACGGCTCCGCTCGCTGAGGCGGCTGCGGAGACGGGGACGGCGACAGGCTGGGGGACGGTGAAGCCTGGGACGGGACGGGCGTCGGAGAGCGCACCACGGCGGTGCCCTGGCTGCACGCGGTCATCCCGAGGCACGTCGCCAGCGCCGCCGCGAGCTTCATTCGTTCGATCACTAAGTGCGTAAGTGTTGCCCATCGCAAACCCATAATCGGCGCCGATGAGTTCGCGCGGGCCCTTCATGAGCCGCGCCGCATGGCTGGTCCTCGGGGTCAGCGTGCTGGCGTTCGCGACCGTGCTCGGGGTCGGATGGCTGCGCAATCACCACCACGTCGACACGACCGCACACGTGCCCGCTTCAGCCGCCAAGGCCGGTGTCGAGCTCAAGACCCTGGTGTCGATGAAGCAGGAAGGCAACGGTCTCTACGACGTGGTCGCAAACCTGACCGTTGTGAACAGCTCGGATGCGGCGATCTACTACGTGGGCATCCCGTGCTACGCGCCCGCACGCGCGCGCTTCGCCTCGACGCTGGGCCTGCCCGCAAGTCGAACCTACTCGCCGGCCGCCGCGGGGCTGCGCACGCACGTGATGGACTACCGCCGCTCGCTCGACGAGATCGGATCGTTCGCGCAAGAGAAAGGCACGCCGAGCGGAGCTGCCACGGCATGTGACGAATCTGCGCCGCCGGTCCTACCCGCCCATCAGCCCATCAACTACACGATGACCGCCACCATCGGAACTTCGAATCAGCTGAGCGTCGACCCCCTGACCACCGAGGTCGTGACGACGCTTCAGATCGGCTCCCTGGCAGCGTCGCAACCGGGACTGCCACCCTCGCCGCTGCGTGTTGTCGACACGGTCGAGGCGCGGACGTCGCTGAAGACCCTGACCGACCTGACCAAACCGTCCTCGGCCAACTACGGCGAGGTCTCGCGGCATTTCGACCTGCTCATGCGAAACGCGGGCATCGCCGCGTGGGTGAACGCGCAGGACCCGTCGCTGTGGGGTGCGGCGCGCCTCATGGATCCCTACCCCACGGCCACTAGCTGGAGGTTGGAGGCGTTCAACCATGCCTGGGCCGTCCCGCTCGTCGTGACGGGCACGGACTCAACCCTGAAGCAGGTCAGGATCCCTGACGAGCCGTGGAAGGCGCCTCTGGCGACCGATGCAGTGCTGCCTCCGGCCGCGGTCTCCACCGATAAGGTTGGCATCACTACCGCGACCTCTACGTCGGGGACCTGGTGCTGCCCTCGGGCAGAGTGATGGTGGGCGACGTCGTGTCCAGCGACGGCATGCTGAAGTTCGATTACGGCCTGCAGGCGGGCGGCCGGTACCCGATCCACATCGTCACCACCAGGCCGCGCTACGAGGGCGACGAGTACGAGGCAGTGGCCTGGGAGGAGCTGATCCTGTCGAGCTCGCCGGTGGCGGAGTGGAAGCCTGCAGTTCCGGTGGGCCACTCCGCTTCGGAGCTGAAAACCGGCGAGCTGTTCATCTGGGGAACGGACGGTGGAAGCGGCGGGTTTGCGTCACCCGAGGCGATGAAGTTCATGGACGCCACGCTCAGTGAAGAGGAGCTCGGCCTCTATGGGCAGATGGGCCAGCGCGAGGAAGCCAACGACTGGCTGTGGGGCTTGCTCACGGTGGACAACACCACCGGCGCCAACGTGTTCGGCACCAGCACAGGCGCCGACGGAGGTTTCCCGGTCCTGCTCGGGGTGGACGCGCAGGGCCGGCCGGCAGTCCTGCTCTCAGACTTCGGCAACTACCGGATGAAGTTCACGGGCGTCGACGCGTAGCCGAGGCAGGGCTGCGCAGCGCGCCGTCGCATAATCCACCCATGGCCACCGCCCTCTCGCTTACGCACCTCGGTTCGCTGATGCGCGGGGTGCGCAGCGTGGACGAGGTCGGGGCCGACGAGCGAGCCGCGTCTCTGGCCAAGCGGTCGATCAAGAAGTCCTCGAAGCTGTGGGCTCTCGACCTCGCCATCCGGTGCATGGACCTGACCACGCTCGAGGGTCAGGACACGCCGGGCAAGGTGGCCGCGCTGTGCGCGAAAGCCATCCGGCCCAAGCCGGGCGACGCGACCGTCCCCCCGGTGGCTGCAGTGTGCGTGTACCCGCTGCGGATCGCGGACTGCGTCGGGCACCTCCGCGGAACCTCGGTGCGCATCGCCTCGGTGGCCACCGCATTTCCCTCCGGCCAGACCTTCACGTCGATCAAGGTCGCCGAGACGGAGCAGGCGGTGCACGCAGGCGCGCACGAGATCGACATGGTCATCGACCGCGGCGCGTTTCTGTCCGGCGACTATCAGCGCGTCTACGACGAGATCGTTGCGGTGAAAGAGGCATGCGGCTCCGCACACCTCAAGGTGATCCTCGAGACGGGCGAGCTAGGGACCTACGACGCGGTGCGGCGAGCGAGCATCCTCGCCATGGCGGCGGGCGCCGACTTCATCAAGACCTCGACCGGCAAGGTGCAGCCGGCGGCCACGCTCCCGGTCGCCCTCGTGATGATGGAGGCGATCCGGGACTTCGTCCGCGAGACGGGCCGGCCGGTCGGCTTCAAGGCGGCCGGCGGAATCCGCACCGCGAAGCAGGCGATTGCATACCTGGTGCTGACGTACGAGACCCTCGGTCCGGACTGGATGACCCCGGAGCTGCTGCGCCTCGGCGCGTCCACGCTCCTGAACGACGTGCTGATGCAGGTCGACAAGGAGCGCAGCGGCGCCTACCAGTCCATCGACTACTTCACGATCGACTGATGGCGCTGGCCAAAAAGCAATCCGCGGAGCTCGCCAAGCAGGTCTTCGAGTACGCGCCCGCGCCCGAGTCGATCGACCACGTCAAGATCCAGTCGCGCTACGGCCTGTTCATCGGCGGCAAGATGGTCGAGGCGCACAGCAAGAAGCGGTTTCCGACGATCAACCCGGCGACCGAGCAAAAGCTGGCCGAGGTCGTCGAAGCCGATGAGGTCGACGTCGATCGCGCGGTCAAAGCCGCAGGAAAAGCGTTCGACTCCTGGGCGCGCATCTCCCCTTCGCAGCGGTCCCGATATCTCTTCCGCATCTCGCGGATCCTCCAGGAGCGGTCACGCGAGCTGGCGGTGGTGGAGACGATGGATGGTGGCAAGCCGATCAAGGAGTCGCGCGACGTCGACATCCCGCTGAGCGCTGCGCACTTCTTCTACTACGCCGGGTGGGCCGACAAGCTCGAGTGGGCGTTCCCCAATCGCAAACCGCGGCCGCTTGGCGTGGCGGGCCAGGTGATCCCGTGGAACTTCCCACTTCTGATGCTCGCGTGGAAGATCGCGCCGGCTCTTGCGGCCGGCAACACGGTGGTGCTGAAGCCGGCCGAGACGACGCCTCTCTCCGCGCTGCTTTTCGCTGAGATCTGCATGCAGGCCGGCCTTCCGCCGGGTGTGGTCAACATCGTCACGGGCGCGGGCAAGACCGGGTCGCTGGTCGTGACCCATCCCGACGTCAAGAAGGTTGCGTTCACCGGCTCGACCGACGTCGGCAAGCTCATCCAGCGCTCGATCGCGGGCACCGGGAAGCGCCTGACCCTCGAGCTCGGCGGCAAGGCGGCGAACATCGTCTTCGAGGACGCGCCGCTCGACCAGGCGGTGGAGGGGATCGTCAACGGGATCTACTTCAACCAGGGTCACGTGTGCTGCGCGGGGAGCCGGCTCCTCGTCCAGGAATCGATCGCGGAGCCGCTGCTCGAAAAGCTGAAGCGGCGCCTGTCCACGCTGCGACTCGGCGACCCGCTGGACAAGAACACCGACATCGGCGCGATCAACTCGCGCGCGCAGCTGGAGAAGATCCAGGGCCTGGTCGAGTCGGGAATCGAGGAGGGCGCGGAGCTGTACCAGCCCGAGTGCGTCCTGCCGGCGCGCGGCTTCTGGTTCCCGCCGTCGCTGTTCACCAACGTGTCGCAGTCGTACCGGATCGCGCGCGAGGAGATATTCGGCCCGGTGTTGTCGGTGCTCACCTTCCGAACGCCGCACGAAGCGGTGGAGAAGGCGAACAACACGCCATACGGACTCTCGGCAGGCGTGTGGACCGACAAGGGCTCGCGCATCCTCTGGATGGCCGAGCGCATGCGGGCCGGCGTCGTGTGGGCGAACACATTCAACCGCTTCGACCCGACGTCGCCGTTCGGAGGCTACAAGGAATCAGGCTTCGGCCGCGAGGGTGGCGTCCACGGGTTGCTGCCGTACCTGGAGCTCAATTAGATGGATGTTCGGAAGACCTACAAGCTCTTCGTGAACGGAGAGTTCGTGCGCTCGGAATCCGGTCGCGCTTATCGGCCCGACGGAAACGTCAACGTGCCGCGCGGCTCGCGCAAGGACCTGCGCGATGCCGTACGAGCCGCCCGGACCGCCTTCCCAGGTTGGGCCGGCCGCACGGCTATGAACCGCGGACAGATCCTGTACCGCGCGGCGGAGATGCTCGACGGCCGCGCCGCGCAGTTCGCCGGCCTGCTGGGCGCAGGAGTCCGTGCACGCCGCGAGCTCGAGCACTCGGTGGAGACGCTGGTCTGGTACGCCGGGTGGACGGACAAGCTGGCGCAGGTCAGCGGCACCGTGAACCCGGTGGCCGGACCGTACTTCAACTTCACGATCCCCGAGCCGACCGGTGTCGTAGCCATCATCGCCCCCGAGGAAGCGCCGCTTCTTGGATTGGTGCGCAGGCTGGCGCCCGCGCTGTGCGGCGGCAACGTCGTCGTGGCTCTCGCCCCCGAATCAGCGCCGCTGGCGGCACTGACGCTCGCGGAGGTGCTGGCGACGAGCGACGTGCCGGCCGGCGTGGTCAACATCATCAGCGGCCAGCGCAAGGAGCTGCTGCCCTGGCTCGCCTCGCACATGGACGTCAACGCGATCGACACCGCGGGCTGCACCACCGAGGAAATCAAAGCAATCGAGGAATCAGCGGCAGGCAACGTCAAGCGGGTGATCAAGGTCGAATCGAAGGAGCGGAGTCCTTATCTCATCTCCGCGTACATGGAGTTGAAGACCATCTGGCATCCCATCGGGGTTTGACGTTTCCTAGAATTGCGATTGCATGACTGAGGTGCTCGTGCAGCCGGCGGTGGAGAACACCACCGACCTGCGCCTGGACCGAAGCAGCGGGAAGCCAATGATCACCGCCGACCAGATCGCGCGGCGTGTGCATAGGCTGGGGCGCCAGATCTCAGAGGTGTACAAGGACATCGACACCCCACTCGTCATGGTCGTGATCCTCAAGGGCGCGACGGTCTTCGCGGCTGATCTCCTGCGGAGTCTGAGCATTCCGGCCGAGCTCGAGTTCGTGCGCGCGTCCAGCTACCCGACCGGCACGTCGAGCAGTGGACGATTGAAGCTCGCGCACATGGTCGAAGGCCCGCTCGTTGGACGGCACGTGCTCCTCGTCGAGGACATCATCGACTCCGGCGTCACGGTCAACGCCGTGGCGAAGCGCATCCAGCACCTGAGCCCGGCCTCGGTCCGGCTCGCGGGACTGCTCGACCGTCCGGCCCGGCGACAGGTCAAGGTGAAGATCGATTTCACCGGCTTTGTGATCCCTGATCGTTTCGTGATCGGCTACGGCCTCGACTACGCCGGGCTGTATCGCGAGCTCCCTCACATCTATTCGCTGACATAACCTCCAGGTACCTCGGCTGGAAGAAGGCCGAGCTGCACTCGCACCTCGATGGAGCGGTGCGCGTGTCCACCGCCGAAGAGCTCTCCGGCCGGCGCGGACTTCGCATGGTCGCGCCGGACGATTGTCCGAGCCAGGCGGAGTACATCAGCTACTTCGGCGACGCGATCGCGGTGATGCAAACCGAACCGGCGCTCGAGCGGATCGCGTACGAGGTGTGCGTAGACTCGGCGGCCGAGAACATCGACTACCTCGAGGTCCGCTGGGCGCCGCGGCTGCACCTTGGTCAAGGTCTGCGCGTCGAGCAGGTGATCGGCGCCGTCCTGTCAGGTTTGAGAGCGGGGCCGATCAAGGCCGTGGCGATCGTGTGCGCGATGCGGCAGCACACGCCGGCGGAAAACGTCGAGCTCGCCCGAATCGCCGGCGAGTTCGCCGGCCGTGGTGTGGTCGGCTTCGACCTCGCCGGGGACGAGATCCGCTACGCGGCGCGTCCGCACAAGCCCGCGTTCGAGGCCGCGCGGTCGGCCGGCCTGCGCCTCACCTGCCACGCGGGAGAGGCCGGCGATCCCGCGAACGTTGCGGAGGCGCTCGACCTCGGGGTCGAGCGGATCGCGCACGGCGTCATCGGCGCGGGCGAGCCGCGCATCGTGGCGCGGATTCGGAGCGAGGGTGTGGTCCTGGACATGTGCCCAACCGCGAACTGGAAGTGCAAGGCGGTGGCGACGCTCCAGGAGCACCCACTGCCCGGCCTCGTGAGAAGCGCCGTGCGGTGCACGATCAGCACCGATTCGCGCACGGTTGCGGCGACGACGCTCACGCACGAGTTCGACCTCATGTCCGCGATGGGAATGACCGACGACGAGCTGCAGCGCTGCAACGAGACCGCGTACGAGTCGAAGTTCGCCTAGAGTCCTTAACAAGCAAGCTTGAACATGCCTTGGCGGATAGGCGGGAGTTTCGGCTACGGGAGACCGCATTCCGCACGAGATTGCCAAAACGTGCGGAATCACAGGTCGGAATCCGCACGTTTTGGCGAAAACGTGCGGAATCAGGGTCGGGTTTAGCCGGTACCGAACAGGCGATCGCCGAAGTCGCCCAGCCCCGGCACGATGTAGGCGCGGTCGTTCAGGTGGTCGTCAAGGGCGGCGGTATAGACATCGACCTCGGGATGCCGCTGCTCGAGCACCTTCACTCCTTCGGGCGCCGCGACGATGCAGACCATGCGAGTGTCGCGGCCGCCTGCCTCTTTGATCAGGTCAAGCGCCTGCGCCGCCGATCCGCCGGTCGCGAGCATCGGATCGAGCAGGAGCGGGATCTTGCCCTTCAGCCGCGGCAGCTTGTTGTAGTAGATGCGCGCCACCGCGGTCTCCTCGTCCCGCTCGAGCCCGATGTAGCCGACGCTGACGCGCGGCAGCAGCTCGAGCACGGGCGCCAGCAAGCCAAGCCCCGCTCGGAGCACCGGGATTGCGACGACCTCCTGGTCGACGGTCAGGGCGGGCGCGTCCGCGAGCGGCGTTCGCACCGTGCCTTTCTTCGCCGGCAGGTCGGCAGTGGCCTCGTAGAGGAGCATCGTGATCACCTTGCGGGCAAGGACGCGGAACTCGTCGGGCGGGGTCGAGCTGTCGCGAAGCCCGCGCAGGCTGTCCGCGACGAGCGGGTGCTTACTGATGATCAGCGGCACTTGCGTCGCGCTTGATCAGCCGCCGGATCCCGTCGACGGCGACGTCCAGCATCCGGTCCATGTAAGACGGATCGAGGTGGTGGATCTCGCCCGCGCCCAGCTCGTCGACGCAAAGGTTGATGCAGCCCGCGCGCATCTTTCGCAGTCGGGCTACGACGAACAGGGTCGACGCCTCCATGTCGTTGCTGAGGATTCCTACCTTGGCCCACATCTCGAGCTCGTCGCGAATGTGAGGCCGTGGCATCGAGTCGGGCATCAGGTCGGAGTAGAGCGCGTCCACGGAGCGCGTCACGCCGACGTGGTATCGCGCACCGGCAGCCTGGGCCGCCTCGACCAGCGCCTCGACCACGTGCAGCGAGGCGACGGCCGGATACTCGAGCGGGATGTAAGCGTTCGGGGTCCCTTCCGAACGTACGGCGGCGTAGCTGATCACGAGGTCGCCCATCTTGATCTCGGGCTGGGACGCGCCGCAGGTGCCGACGCGGAGCAGGGTGTGGACGCCCAGCTCGTGCAGCTCCTCGATCCCGATGGCAACCGAGGGGCCGCCCATGCCGGTCGACATGGTCGAGACGGGCACGCCGTCGACCTTGCCGGTGAAGGTGCGGTACTCGCGGCTGAAGGCAACCTCGCGGGCGTCATCGAGATGCCCGGCGACGAGCGGCGTCCGGAACGGATCACCTGGAACGAGAACGTAGTCACCGACGTCACCAGGCCCAAGCCCGACGTGGTACTTCTTCTCCGTCACAGCCATTCCGGCGAATACTAATCCGCGCTAGTCCCCACGAACTCAGAGGCGGCGCCGTGAGTACGCGGAGCCTTAATTAGAAACGCCATCCTTGTCGACCCGGGCGAGCACGTGGGGCGGACGGCGCACCTCGTGATCGACGATCCGCCACGCGTCGTGGACACGCGACCTGACCCGATGGATGACCTCTTCGGAACGCGCGTGGGCGGTCACCAGCACGTCCCCACGCTTCACGCGCGCTCCCACCGGTGCTTCGATCACGAATCCCGCAGCGGGGTCGATCCTGTCTTCCTTGCGGATGCGACCAGCGCCGAGCTCGAGCGCGGAGAGTCCTATCTCCAGCGCATCGACAGCCTCCACGTGACCGTCGGTGTCGGACTCGATGGCAAGCTGCACCGGAGCCACCGGCAGTCCGCGCTCCAGGTGACCGCCCTGGGCGGCGAGCATCCGCTCGAAGGTCTCGCGGCCCGCGCCCGACCGCAGCACCTTCTCCACGTCGGCCCGCACACCGGCGAGCTCGCACATCTCGCGCGTGACGCGCAGGCAGACCTCGAGCAGCTCCTCGTCGCCCTTGCCCGAGAGCGCGTCCAGCGCTTCCTGGACCTCCAGCGCATTGCCCACCGACCTGCCGAGCGGGTTGTCCATCGCGGTGACGAGGGCGACCGTGCGCCTGGCCGCGCCCTCACCCAGGGTGACCATCTCGCGCGCCAGCTCTTCGGCCGACGCCACGTCAGGCATGAACGCACCACGGCCGAACTTCACGTCCAGCACGATGGCGTCGGCGCCCGCGGCGATCTTTTTCGACATCACGCTCGACGCGATAAGCGGGACCGAGGGAACGGTGGCCGTGACGTCGCGCAGGGCGTAGAGAAGCTTGTCGGCCGGGACCATGCGCGGCGACTGGGAGGCGACCGCGATCCCGACTGCCTGCACCTGCTTGATGAAACGCTCGGGTGAAAGCTCGACGGTCACCCCCGGCACCGACTCGAGCTTGTCCAGCGTGCCGCCGGTGTGCGCGAGGGCTCGCCCGCTGAGCTTTGGCACCTTCACTCCGCACGCCGCCGCCAGCGGCGCCGCGATCAGCGTCACCTTGTCGCCGACGCCGCCGGTCGAGTGTTTGTCGACCTTGATCCCGGGGATCGCGCTCAGGTCGAGAACCTCACCGCTCTCAACCATGGCCTGGGTCAGCGCGAGCGTCTCCGCCGGCGTCATGCCCCGGATGCACACCGCCATCAACCACGCCGCCATCTGGTAGTCGGGGATGTCGCCGCGGATGTAGCCGGCGAGCAGGTGCTGGATCTCTTCGGGCGTGTGCTCGCCGCCGTCGCGCTTCCGTCCGATGACCTCGAGCGGGTTCAACCACGCAATTCTCGCCTCCCGACTGGCTCAGAAAGCAGGTGTACAATCCGCCCGACCGAGCGATCCACGCCCAGCTTCGGCTGGGCTTTTGAGCTGGAAGGGAGCAACGAGGATGGCGCACAAGCGACTCAGGTTCCTTGGTGTGGTTGCCGCCGCAATGGTTTTGACCATGGCCTGTGGTGGGACCTCTGGCGGAGGCACACCGACGAAGACCTACAAGATCGGACTGGTCACCGACATCGGCGGCCTGAATGACAAGAGCTTCAACCACCTGGCGGACGTCGGCCTCGAGAAGGCGAAGACGGATTTCAAGGTCCAGGGCGACGTCAAGGAGTCGAAGAGCGGCGATGACTACATCCCGAACCTCACGGACTTCGCGACCAAGAAGTACGACCTCGTGATCGGAGTCGGCTTCCTGATGCAGGAAGCGATGGGGACAGTCTCGGGACAGTTCCCGGACGTCCACTTCTCGATCATCGACGGCGCCGGCACCGACGCCAAGGGGAATGACCTGAAGCACGCCAACGTCCAATCCCTCTACTTCAAGGAGCAGGACGCGGGCGCCATGGTCGGCGTGATCGCAGGCTGGCTCGAGAAGAACGGCAAGGCGAAGAAGAACAAGCACGTGATCGGCGCGGTCGGCGGCGTCAGCATCCCGCCGGTCAACCATTACATCGCCGGCTACAAGTGGGCGGCGAAGATGGAAGACCCGTCGATCAAGGTCCTGGTCGGCTACTCCAACAACTTCACCGACCCGGCCAAGTGCGCAGGCGTGGCCCAGAGCCAGATCAACTCCGGAGCTGACGTGCTCTTCCAGGTCGCCGGTGGCTGCGGACTCGGCGTCCTGCAGTCGGCCGGTAAGGCCGGCGTGTACAGCATCGGTGTCGACGCGGACCAGAAGGATGCCGACCCTTCGGTCATCGCGAGCGCGCTCAAGAAGGTCGACGTGGCTACGTACACAGCGATACAGAACGTGGTCAAGGGCCAATTCCAGGGCGGAGCGCTGACGTTCAGCATTGCCAACGAGGGCGCCGGCTACGCGGTCGACAACTTCGACGTGCCGGCTGAGCTCAAAGCCGAGCTGGACAAGATCCAGAGCCAGATCAAGTCCGGCGCGCTGACACCACCCGCGGACATTCCCGCATAGCCACAGTTACGGGGACGGGCACGCGTGCCGCCCGTCCCCGCCCTCCGGGGATGCCGCCGGCCGTCCGGCGCCTCGCCCGTGGGCTCGGCATGCCGCTCGGCTCGGTCATTTTCGCGTTCGTCATTGGCGCCCTGATCTGCGCCGCCACGGGCGCCAACCCTTTTGCCGCCTACGCAGGGCTTCTTTGCGGAGGATTGGGGATCGGCTGCACGGAGGGCGAGAACCCCGCGCTGCAGATCTCGAACACAATCGTGTTCTTCATCCCACTGGTAACCACCGGCGTCGCCGTTGCGCTGCCGTTTCGCGCCGGCCTCTTCAACATCGGCGCCGAGGGCCAGCTGCTTGCGGGCTCGGTCGCATGCACCGCGATCGGCATCAAGTTCAGCGGCCTGCCCGCGCCCATCCTTCTCCCGATGGTGCTGCTCGGCGGCATGGCGGCCGGCGCGTTGTGGGCCGGGATCGCAGGCGTGCTCAAGGCCACCGTCGGCGCGCACGAAGTGGTGACTACGATCATGCTCAACTACGTCGCGCAGTGGCTCGTCCGCTTCTTGATCATCGGCGGCCCACTGCAGCTCGCGCCTGGGACCTCGAAGTCACATCCCATCGGCGAGGGTGCACGCCTCGCGACCTTGCTGCCGTCAGACAACTCGCTGATCGTCTTCGGGCTGCCCGCGAGCGTCTTTCGGGTCCACACCGGGCTTTTGATCTCCCTCGCCGCGGCGGCCGTGTTTGCGTTTCTTTTGTGGCGGACCTCGTTCGGTTATGAGATCCGCGCCGTCGGCCAGAGCCAGAAGGCCGCCCGCTATGCGGGAGTCAGCGTCCGGCGAACGATCATCTTCACGATGCTCATCGCCGGCGCGTTCTCGGGCCTGGCCGGGGCGGTCCAGATCGCAGGCGTCGACCACAACCTGACCGACAAGTACTTCAGCGACACCACAGGTTTTGACGCCATCGCAGTTGCGCTACTTGGCCTGGGCAGCGCGGTCGGAATCGTGCTCGCGGCGCTCCTCTTTGGGGCGCTGCACAGCGGCGGCGCGATCATGCAGAGCGACGCGGGGATCTCGAGCAACCTCGTCCTGGTCCTCCAGGCGCTGATCCTCTTCAGCATCGCGGCGAACTTCGTGGGCGCGATCCGGCGTGGCCTGCCCTTTGGACGGGCGCCTGCTGCACTTCCCCCTGAGCTTCCGCCCGCCGCCGGTCTGATGTCGGAAGCGGCCGCGCCGCCGCCGGAAAGTCCATGAGCGGACTCGGCGACATCCTCCACCTCCTGTTCACCGCCAACCTCTGGCAGGCGACGCTGGCGGCCGCGGTGCTGCTGCTGCTGCCGGCGCTCGGCGGTGTGATCTCGGAGCGGAGCGGCGTGGTGAACATCGCGATGGAAGGGATGATGCTGACCGGCGCATTCTTCGCGGTGGTCGCGGACCTCGCCTGGCACAACGCCTGGCTTGCCACCGGCGTGGCGGTCCTCGCCGGCGCCGCGATGGCGACCATCCATGCTGTCGTCTCGATCCAGTTCCGCGCCGATCAGATCGTCAGCGGCATCGCGATCAACATCTTCGCCGCGGGATTGACCGTCTTCCTCGTCAACCGCATCTATGGGCTCCAGGACGTCGGCCATGTCGGCCCGACCGAAGGCCTGCCCTACATAAACGTCCCGGGTCTCGACCAGATCCCGTTCTTCGGCAAGGTCTTCTTCCAGCAGAACGTGGTCGTCTACATGGCGCTGGTGCTGCTGGTCGTGGTGCACGTCGTCCTGTTCAGGACCAGGCTCGGCCTACGCATCCGGGCAGTGGGCGAGCACCCGCAGGCCGCCGACACCGCAGGCCTGAACGTGTACGCGATCCGCTACAGCTCGGTGATCACCAGCGGACTGCTGTCGGGTCTGGCCGGCGCATTCCTGGCCATCGGAGTCTCGAACACGTTCGTCCCGAACATGACCGACGGCCGCGGCTACATCGCGCTGGCGGCGATGATCTTCGGCAAGTGGACACCCTTCGGGGCCTTCGTGGCCTGCTTGATCTTTGGACTCGGGCAGGCCGTGTACGACAACAACTCGATCATCCACGTGTCGCCGTACCTGCTGAGCATGCTGCCGTACATCCTCACGCTCGTCGTGCTGGCGGGCCTGGTCGGTCGCAGCACGCCGCCCGCGGCCGACGGCCTGCCCTACGTGCCGGGTTCCGAATGAGCGAAGCGACGAGCGAGAAGCTCGCTGTCGACATGCGAGGGATCACCAAACAGTTTCCCGGCGTACTCGCCAACAACCACGTGGATTTCAGCGTGAGGACGGGCGAGATCCACGCGCTGGTCGGCGAGAACGGCGCCGGCAAGTCGACGTTGATGAACATCCTCTACGGCCTGATTCCGGCGGACTCTGGAGAGATCCACATCAACGGCCAGCGTGCGCATATCGCAGGTCCGCGTGACGCCATCGCCCTGGGGATCGGCATGGTGCACCAGCACTTCATGCTGATCCCGGTCTTCTCCGTCGGCGAGAACATCATGCTCGGCCGCGAGCCGGTGACCGGACCGGATTTCTACGACCACCGACACGCGCGCAGATCAATTCAGCAGCTGACCAAACGCTACGGTCTGGCGTTGAATCCCGATGCGCGGATGGGCGACCTGCCGGTCGGGCTGCAGCAGCGCGCCGAGATCGTCAAGGTGCTCTACCGCGGCGCGAACATCCTCATCCTCGACGAGCCGACGGGCGTGCTCACCCCCCAGGAGACCAAGGAGCTCTTTGTCGTCCTGCGTGATTTAGTGAAGTCAGGCAAGACGATCATCTTCATCAGCCACAAGCTCAAAGAGGTGCTGGACATCTCCGACCGCATCACGGTGATGCGGCGCGGCAAGGTCGTCGGTCACCTCGTCACAAAGGACACCAACGAAGAGGAGATCGCGACGCTGATGGTCGGCCGCGAGGTGCTGCTGCGGGTCGACAAGAAGCCCGCCAAGCCGGGCGCCGTCGTGATGCAGATCGAGAACGTCAGCGCCAATTCAGACCGGGGCGTGCCGGCGCTGAAGGGCCTGTCCTTCGAGCTGCGCCAGGGAGAGATCCTCGGCATCGCCGGGATCGAGGGCAACGGCCAGAGCGAGCTCATGGAGGTCCTGGCCGGGACGCGCCCCGTGGCAGGCGGGCGGGTCTTGCTTGGCGGACGTGACATCACCACGTACGACGCGCGGACTGAGCGCGACGCCGGCGTGGCCTTCATTCCCGAGGACAGGCGTGGCACGGGTCTCGTCCTGAGCTTTTCGATCGCGGAGAACACGATCCTGGGCCGCGAGCGCTCGCCGACCTTCTCCTGGAACGAGTTCGTGCTGAAGCTTGTCGCGATCCGCGAATGGGCGCGCCGCCTGGTCAAGGAGTTCGACGTCCGGACGCCGAGCATCGACGTGGCCGCGCGCAACCTCTCCGGTGGCAACCAGCAGAAGGTAATCGTCGCGCGCGAGATGGGCAGCAAGCCGAAGGTTCTCCTGGCAGCCCAGCCGACACGCGGCGTGGACATCGGGGCGATCGAGTTCATCCATCGGCGGATCGTGCAGGAACGAGACGAAGGGACGGCCGTGCTGCTGGTTTCAGCCGAGCTGGACGAGGTGCGGTCGCTCTCGGACCGCATTGCAGTGATGTACGAGGGACGGATCGTCAGCATCGAAAGCCCCGACACTCCTGAAGAAAGGCTCGGGCTTCTCATGACCGGCGGCGGCAAATCGCGAGAGGGTGCCGCCTAAATTTCGTCGAGGACTGCAGTCAGCTCGGCGATCGACGAGATGCGCCGCCACCCTTGCTTCGGCAGCTGATCGTCGGGCACGTGCTCGTGCTGCCAGGTGACCTGATACGGGACGTGCACCGCTCGCCCTCCAAGCTCGACGACGGGCACGATGTCAGAGCGCAGCGAGTTGCCCACCATCAGGAAGTCCTCAGGCTTGATGCCGCGGCGTTTGAACACGCCGCGGTAGGAGTCCACGTTCTTCTCGCTCAGGATCTCGACGCCAAGAAATAGGTCGCCCAGGCCTGAGCGCGCCAGCTTGCTCTCCTGATCGAACAGGTCGCCCTTCGTGATCAGCAGCAGGTCATGGTCATGGCTGAGCGTGCGGAGCGTTTCTTCGACGCCGTCGAGCAGCTCGGTCGGCTCCATCAACATCCCCTTGCCCCAACCGAGGATCACGGCCAGGTCATCCGTCGAGATGCGCCGCCCGGTCAGCTCGATCGCGGTCTCGAGCATCGAGAGCGTGAACGACTTGACCCCATAGCCGTAGAGGCTGAGGTTCTTCATCTCAGTCGCGGCAAGGAGTGCGTCGATGTCCGCGTCCCGGACGTATCGCTGGAGCAGCTCGCGAAACTGACCCTGGGTGACGTGGAACCGCGTCTCGCTGTGCCAGAGCGTGTCGTCGCCGTCGAACCCCACCACCCGGACGGGCATCGCGACGAAGGATTATCCGGGTTGCCTGACCGCGACCGCTGTTAGCGGCAATGAGAGGGTGAACGTCGAGCCTTCCGGGCTGCTCTTCTCGAGCACCAGCGACCCGCCATGGGAGACGGCGAGCTCACGGCTGATATAGAGGCCGAGGCCGGTTCCGGGAACCTGCTCGAACCCGGGTTGGTGCGCCCGGCGAAACGGCTCGAAGATCGAGTCCCGCATGTCCACGGGGATGCCGACACCGTTGTCAGAGAATCGCACCACAGCGCGGTCGCCTTCGACTGCGGACGTGACCGCGACACGCGCAGGGCTGTGCGCGTACGACAGCGCGTTGTTGATCAGGTTGTCTACGATGTGGCCGACCTGCTCCGCGTCGGCATGCACGCTCATCGCACCGGCTTGCTCGACGGAGATCTGCGCACCGGTCAGATCCGCACGCGCATGGGCCCGCTCCGCAGCGGCCTCCACGACCTCCCGAAGATCGATGTTGTGGCGCGTTCCTGCAGCGCGGTGGCCGTCAAGCCTCACGACCTCGAGCAGGTCGTCCATGATCTTGTCGAGCTCCCACGTTTTCGCGGTGAGGATGTCGAGCGGCCCCTTCCATCGCTCCGGCGGCGTGCCAAGGTCACCGCTCGCCAGCAGGCTCAAGTACCCGCTGAGGACGCTCAACGGTCCCCTCAGCTCATGCGCCGCGACGCGCAGGAACTCGCTCTTCGCCTCGCTCGAGATACGCGCCTCCCGCTCCCGCTCGCGCGTTGCGATGTACGACGCGAGAACAAGCGACGCGAGAGCGACGAAGACGTTGAACACCTGAAGCGTGACCATCTTCTCGAGCAGGGTCTTCTCGGCGAAGGGACCGGTGCTGCTCACGGCAGCCCAGACCGCCACCCCCGACGCGATGAGCGCCGCCGGCGCGGAGCCGCGCAGGCGGAAACGCAGCGCGGCCAGCATGATCAGCGGAAACACGAGGTACTCGAGTCGGAGCTGGTTCTGGAAGACGAAGAAAGTGACGAGCGCGACGGCGCCGAGCAAGGCAGCCAGCTCCACCCGCTCCGCCAGCTGCAATGGAACCTTCCCCGACTTCGGCCGAAAGCTCAGCAAGAAGGGCGCGACCAGGAGCACGCCCATGGCGTCGCCCGTCCACCACACGGCCCAGGTCTGGGCGAAGCTCGAGACGGGCACGGCGCCGGATACGACCAGCACGAGGCTGCCGACGGTCGCGCTTACGGCCATGCCGGTCAGGGCACCAAGAAGGATCAGGGCCACCGCATCGACCAGCCGGTTGAGCTCGAGCTGGAAGCCGGCCTGCTTCATGAGCATGGCGGCGGTCAGCGGAGCAAGCGTGTTGCCGAGGGCTATGCACGCCGCGCCGAGCGGGTTTGGACCGATGGGAAGGTTGACGGCCAGGGCGGCAACGGCGATGGCGGGCCAGATGCGCGGGCCGAAGACAAGCACCGCGACCAGCGCGATGCCGGTCGGCGGCCACACCGGCGTGACCTGGCCATGGACGAGCGCGAGCTGCAGACCGAGCTCCGCCGATATGAAGTAGGCAACCCCGACCACAGCCAGCCGCAGGCCTTCGCCGGCCAGGTCCACCCTGCGCAGGACCATTCGCCCGAGTATCGACAGCGGCGCAGGCTGCGTCAATCGGTTAAGCGCGATGGAACAAACCGTCTTGAGGCGTGGGTAGTGAATTCCGAATGAAGAACCTCAACGGGATCCACCACATCAGCGCCATCACAGCCGACGCGACGCAGAACCTTCGGTTCTACGTCGGCGTGATGGGACTCCGCCTCGTCAAGAAGACCGTCAACCAGGACAACCCCTCCGTCTATCACCTCTTTTATGCGGACGAGGACGGAAGCCCTGGCGCCGACCTGACCTTCTTCGAGTACCCGGGCCTGGCGGGCGGACGCGCCGGCGCCGGGATGATCCACCGGATCGGGCTGCGTGTTGGCTCCGAGGAAGCCCTGAGGTTCTGGGCGCAGCGCCTCGCCACGGCCGGGCTGGGGTCCGCGATCGAGGGCGACCGGCTCCGCTTCACTGACCCTGAGGGGCTCGGGTTGGAGCTCATCGCGTCACCATCGAGCGATCAGCCGCTGGTGGCGCGGCACCCGGAGATTCCGGAAGAGTTCGCCCTCCAGGGCTTTGCCGGTGTGCGCGCGTTCGAGCGCCGCCGTGGCGCCAGCGATCGGTTCCTGACCGAGACGCTCGGCTTCAGGGACTCCGGGGCCGACTCCTACGATGCTCGCGGTGACTCGCGCGGGTCCTTCTATGTATATGACGCGGCCCCAGATGCCCGTGGCGTCGGCGGATCCGGCACCGTCCATCACGTCGCATGGTCATCGACGATGGAAGACCACGAGGCCTGGCGGAACCGTGTCATCCAGGGCGGTGGTGATCCGACGCCGGTGATCGACCGCTTTTACTTCCGGTCCATCTACTTCCGGGAGCCGTCGGGCGTGCTTTTCGAGATCGCCACGATCGGCCCAGGGTTCGCTGCCGATGAGCCGAAAGAGCACCTTGGCGAAAAGCTCTCGCTGCCGCCCGCGTTCGAGTATCTCCGGGCGCAGGTCGAGGCGAACCTGACACCTCTTCCGAATCTGAACGAGGTCAGAAGCCGCTAGGCGCCAGGGCCGGGAGCCCATCATTAGCCCGTGCACAAGATCCGTCTGGAGTCCGTTCGCCGCAGGACAGGCGGGCGGATACATCTGACTCCAAGGGTTCCACGTTCGGGCCCGGTGACCACGCTGTGCGGCCAGACCCTCGAGGAAGGCTCTTACTCGGCGGTGGACACGGAGGCCGACTGCGCCAACTGCATCCGCCGGTCGCACGACCAGGCGCGCATCTCGGGCGCCTTCTTCGCCCAGGAGGAAGGCTCGGAGCTGCTTCGCCTGTCCCTCGAGCAGGCGCAGGCCCGGACGCGCAAGCCCGACCTGCGCGTGCTGCCGCATCCAGCCGGGAAGGAAAAGACTGTCGAGTGGCCCGCGCCAAGGCCGCCGGCAGAAACGATGCCGGACCGCGTTGGTGAGCTGGTCACCCGTGGCTTCAAGCCGTCCGGGGAAGGCGTATGGCGCAGCCCACAGGGCGTGATCGTGCGGATGCGCCGCCAGGCGAAGGAGTGGCACTTCGACGAGCTCGTCTTCGAAGGAAACGTCGTCGCGACGCGCAATCGTGACGGGATGAAGATCAAGGCGGGCGACGTAGAGGTCACGCCGTCACGCGACGGCTACGAGATCCAGATCAAGAAAGGGGCGGGGCGCTGACCCCAAGCCGACACCTATTTAGCGGGTTGCAACCCACCAAACACTAAAGTCGCCGCCGTGTCAAGGAGAGGTGAGGCTGCGCGGTTCCTTGGGTGGTGGTGTGCGTTCGTCCCGGGGCGCTGGCAATTGGACGATCTCGCCCCGGTTCGCTTTGAACTCGTAGAGGTCCTGGTCCGCCCGGGCAAACAGCGACACGACGTCGTCTGAGCGCCGCAACTCGGCCAGGCCCATCCCGAATCGGATGCCGGCCCTCGCTGCCTCGACCTGGATGGCGCCCAGCGTCGCGCGGCCGCTCTTGGCGGACGTATCGGGCAGCACGCACACGAACTCGTCGCCGCCGTAGCGGACGACCGTGTCTTCTTCGCGAAGGCCCTCCTTGAGGGCCTTCGCCATGCCCTGGAGCGTGGCGTCTCCCGCCGCGCGTCCGCCGCGCTCGTTGACCTCCCGCATCGCGTCGATGTCGAGGAAAGCGATCGCCAGCGGCGTGTTGTGCCGGCGCGACCTGGCGATCTCGCGGTCCGCGACCGAGATACCCGCCATCCGGCGCATCACACCTGTCAGCTCGTCGAACGCGGACTTCTCACGCAGCTCGAAGAGCGCCTTGGTGCCCATCGAAGTAAGGTCTTTCGGCCGCAGTCCAAGGTCCGCCGCCAGCAGTAGCCTGACCTGGGCTTCTCGCGCCCGCCGGGCCTCGGTGAATGTCCGGCCGAAAAGCAGCATCCAGATTCCGAACAGCAGGGGCAGCGTTGCCAGGGCGCCCAGCAAGGCGATGTCCAGCGGCGACGACACAGAGATGGTTGTGAAGGGGATCATGATGCCCCGCGGTGGATTGCCACCCGAACCGCTGCCCGCAGCGCCTCCTCCGCCCTGTGGCGCTCCGCCGCTCGCGTCCTGCGCCGGGCTGACGACGACCTGCCCAGCACCCGGCGTGGTCAGCGACGGAAGAGAAGGCGTCGCGATTGCGGCCGGGAGGGAAGGCGTCGCGAGCGCGGTCGGGAGCGCGGTCGGGAGCCCCGGAGGAGTAGGCAGGGGCAAAGGCACGGTCAGTGCGACAAAGCCCAGCGCGACTGCGCCGAAAATGCGTCTGACTGGCCGGCACGTCGCCGTCACGCCATCACCCCACCCGCATTCCATTATCGGCCCGCACAAAGTCCAATCCCTGTACTGCAGCCGACCTACCTTCCAGACGCGTTCTATTCTGCGAGGTATGGCCGGCGGTGATATGGAGCGCGCCCTTGGAGCGCTCAAGGATTTCACGCGGCGTGACATCCTTCTGCGTTTCTATGCCGATCGCAAGTCGCGCAGCGTCGAGGACGTGGCCCGTGAAGCCGGTGTGCATCGCTCAGTCGCCTTCGAGCACCTGGAACGCCTGGTCGCCCTCGGCTACCTGGAGGTCGCCCACCGCCGCGGGCTCCCCGGCAAACCAGCGAAGATCTACAAGCTCACAGGTGGGCCTGTGCAGATCAGCCACCCGATGCGGCGCTACGACATCGTCGCCGAGTCGCTGGGGCGCGCATTCGACGAGCTAGGTGACGTCGGCAGCCATGCGGTGCGCCGCGCGGGTCGCAACTTCGGGCAATCGATAGCAGCGCCGGGCGCCAAGTCGGCGATGGCGGCCCTCGAGCCGATGCTCGAGATGGGCGGCGAGTACGAGATCCAGCCCGGCGGCATCATCGAGTGCACGAACTGCCTCTTCGCCGAGGTCTGCCGGCGGGCGCCTGTGATCTGCCAGTTCCACGCGGGCCTCATCGAAGGGCTCGTCAGGCACACCGAGTTGAACGTCAGCGTCAAGGCGCTCGGGTTTCGCGACCCCTACGGGTGCGCGTACATGCTGCAGGAGAACGTGGTGGGACAGGAGGAGCTCGAGGCCGCCCAGGCCACCTAGTCCGCTACGGGCCCGGCGCAAACATCCCGGCGAGCACGGCCTCGCCTTCCTCATCGGCCGTGAGGATGACGCTCGAGCCGTCAACCACGTCGTAGTCGATCCAGGCACAGCATTCGCGTTCGAGCTCGATGAGCTGCTGCAGCGCTCCCGCCCCGCCCGGCTCGGCCCACAGACGGATCCCGCCCGGGATGCGCTCGCGACGGATCAGCCCGCTGGCCCAGAGCTTCTGCCACGCTCCCGCCCGATCCTTCATGTCGGCTTCCGTGAGCGTGCAGAAAATCGGTCGCTGCTCTGTCACACCCGAATCAAGCCGCCGAGTGGCGCGGTTATTCCTCACCTTATGGTTGCCGCGTGAGGCTCGTCGCCGAGTCGTTCGCCTGGCCGTTCCGCGGACGGTGGCGAGCGACATGGGTGCGCGGCGTCCTGGTCACACTCCTGCTTCCCGTCCTCTTCATACCGCTGCTGGGCTACGCAATCGCGGCGACCCGCGCGGCCGAGGCCGACCCATCGGTAGGTCCGCCACCATGGCGCATCACTCCGCGACTACTTGCGGATGGCGCGTGGACGTCCCTGGCGGTGCTGCTGACGGTCGTGCCGTTCGCGATCGTCGAGGGCGCGTTGGCAGCTGCGCTGACCGGCTTGCTGCGCGACGCGCTTTACGCGCACGTGGCGGCGATCCTCTTGCTGGCGCTTCCATGGGGGCTGGTCGTTCTTGTGCACATGCCCCACGCCACCTCGAGCTTTGCGGCGAGTCGCAGACCGGCCGATCTCTTCGACATCGGTAAGTCCTGGCGCGGCGTTCGCCGCGACTTCGCGATCTGGAACGTCGTGGCGGCAGCCATGGTGACCGGCTGGGCGATCGGCCTCGCATGTGCGGGACTGCTGTGCCTCGGGCTCGTGCCCGGCATCTTCTACGCCATCCTTGTGAGCGCACATGCCGTCGCCACGCTCCACGGCCCGGGTACGCATCCACCCGCTGGGTGACGCCGCTCTGCTCGCAGAGCTCGGCACTCGGCTCGACACTGCGCTCAACACGCGAGCGATCGCCCTCGCCGCCGCGCTGAGAAAACGACGCGACGTCCGGCAGGCAATCGCGGGCGCGGTCGCCGTCACTGTGCACTTCGATCCCGACCAGATCACCCTCGACGCGCTGTCGGCCGCCATCCGCCGGCTCGCCACCAAGCGGCCGCCGATCGAGGAGCCCGGGCGACTGCACCGCATCCCCATCGTTTACGACGGGCCGGACCTCGAGGCTGTCGCCTCTTCGCTCGGGATGCATGTAGAGCAGGTGGTTGCGTTGCACGGTCGCCCGATCTACCGCGCGTTCCTCATCGGCTTCGTGCCAGGATGGGCGTATCTCGGCCCGCTGCCTGACGAGCTCGTGTTGCCCCGCCGCAGCGATCCCCGCACCCGCGTGCCTGCAGGGTCGGTCGCGATCGCCGGTCAGCTGACCGGCATCTATCCGCTCGAAACTCCCGGCGGGTGGCACATCATCGGCCGCACGTCGATCAGGCCTTTTCTGCCGGACTCGGACCCTCCCTCGCTCTTCCGGGTGGGCGACCGGGTGAAGTTTTTCCCGATCCCCCAATGACGCCGGCGTTTGACGTGAGGGAGGCGGGCCTGCTCACGACGATCCAGGACGTCGGACGGCCGCATGCGATGGCGTCGGGCGTGCCGCCTGGCGGGGCGATGGACCGTTTCGCGCACTCGGCCGCCAACATTCTTGTGGCGAACGAGCGCGCTGCCGCCACGCTCGAGTGCACTCTGACCGGTCCGCGGCTCGTCGCGCTGCGGCCGGTCGTCGTGGCCGTGACCGGTGCCGACCTCGAGCTTGCGATCAACGGCGCGCCCGCTCCGACCTGGGTCGCGATCTCGCTCGGGCCTGGCGATGAGCTGCGGCTCGGCCCGCGTCGAACCGGGGCGCGAGCCTACATCGCGGTCGCGGGAGGAATTGCTGGCGATCGCTGGCTCGGCTCGCTGTCGACGAACCTGATGGCCGCGCGCGGCGGTCTGCACGGCCGCCCGCTCAAGGCGGGCGACACGATCTCGACGGGCGACGCCCAGCCGGCTGCCGTCCCCGGCCGCGGCCTGGCCGAGCGACTGCGTCCGAGATATGCGGATCACACGCTGCGCGTGATCGCCGGACCGCACGCCAACCGCCTCGATACCGAATCGCGTGGCGCGTTTTACGCGACCTCATTTGCGCTGGGCACCGACTCCAACCGAATGGGTTACCGGCTCGAGGGCCCAGCCATGAGGACGTCAGGTGATGAGCCACTCTCCTTCGGGCTCGTAGCCGGCGCGCTGCAGGTGACCTCGGGCGGACAGGCGATCCTGCTCATGGCGGACCATCAAACGGCCGGCGGATATCCGGTGGTGGCGACCGTGGCCACCGCGTCGATGCCTGTCGCCGCGCAGCTTGCGCCAGGCGACGAGGTCCGGTTTGCGGAGACGTCGGTCGAAGCGGCGCTCGAGTTGCGCGCGGCTCAGCGCGCCGCGCTCGACTCCTTGAGGATTTGATCGATCCAACCGATGTGCTCGGCGTAGTGCTCGTACGTGTCGCTCGCCACCCAATCGACGACGGGCCGGTCGTCGTTGGGGTCGCGCGGGTCGTTGGGCTGGTAGTGGTTGTAGGAGCGCCTGAGATCGGCGTCGGACATGGCGCTGAGCCGCTGCATCAAGGCGGCGTGCGCATCGCGCCAGTGGGCAAGCGCCCCCTCAGGCGTCTCGTGGCGGTGGGCGAGCCAGATCGCCTCGTTGATCGAGTCGGTGTCGTCCGCGGCCTCGGCCACGCCCATGGCAGTCTTGCGGTCCTCGCCATCGAAAAGCGCGATGAGCGACCGCTCCCAGGCCGCGATGTGCACGAGGTGATCCTTCACGGCCCATCGCCCGCTGCCGGTCAGCTCGAGCTTTTCACGACCAAGCGATGCGACCAGCGCGACCAGCTCGTCCCATCCTTTCTCAATCGGCTCGATCTCGCGATTTGCGGCCGTCATGATCCCTTTGCGATTCGCTTCGCCTCTTCGATAACCGCGTCGTAGTCAGGCTGCGGCTTCTCGCGCGATGCGACCCACGTCCACCGGATGATCCCCTCGCGATCGATGATGAAGATGCTGCGCCTTGCCATGCCGGAGTAGCCGGCCACATCGTCGCGACGAACGCCGTAATCGGTCACCATCTTGCGCTCGAAGTCGCCGATGAGGTCGAAAGGCAGGCCGCCAAGCTCTTTGGCGAACGCCTGGTGCGAGAAAACCGTGTCGACGCTGATCCCGAAGATGCCCACACCGTTTGCGACCGCGTCCTCGTTCCTGGACCGAAACTCGGTCAGCTCGGTCCTTCAACCACCGGTGAAGTCGAGCACGTAGAAAAGGAACACGAGCGCGGCGAATTTCTTCAGCGCCTCGCCGAGGGTGAGCTCATGGCCCCCCGTTGTCGGCAGCGCGAAGTCGGGCGCTTTGTCCCCCACCTGCAGCACGCGATGAGTTTATTGCCTTTCCAGGACGTACCAGCCGGAACGCGTTGCACCGGTGATGGCGTAGCCATCGGCGAGCGCCGAGCCGAGCGCGACACGCAATGACATGCGCCACTCCCGGGCAAGGCCCTGGTCACGATGACGCAGCGCGACGATGTCGTCGGGCACCTGACATAGAAGGACGCGAGCCGTCGACGGCCCGACCAAGGGCTCCCCCCGAGGGCCTACCCTGAGGATCGTTTCGCTGTTCCAGCCGCGCAGCTTCTCGACGTCGGGCTCGGCGAGGCGTCCATCGGCGGCTGCCTCTGCGCGCTCCGACTCGAGATGCCAGCGGATGAGGATCCGGTCCGACTGTTCACCCGCGTTGATGCCGTCTCGCATCTCGCCGTAGAAATCGACCAGGTATTCCGGAGCCTCCGCGCCCAGCTTGATCAGGTTGAAGTAGACGTTGCGCAGGACGAGCGGGTCGGTCGTCCACTCTATGACCTTGACCTGACGCGCAAGGCACCAGCGCCTTTGGTGCTGCTTGAGCTCGAACCCGAGACCCCGGGCTTCGCTGTCTGGCAGGACGCCAAGGATGTGCGAGTGCATGAGGAGGCGATGTGGTGGCGTGCCGCCGAGCCAGCCCACGAGGCCGGCGATCACACGGCCATCCGCAAACGCGCCTGAGATGTAGTTGCCGGAGTGAGCGAGCGCTTTCAGGATGTCCGAGCTGATCGGCGGCTCGCCCGGGCGTCCCCAGACCACGGCGAAGAGCTCTGCCAGCTCCCTCAGGTCCTGCAGGTCGCTCAGCTCGCGGATCTCGGGTTTCAAGCGAGGCCGAGTCTGCGACCGGCCGCAAGCGTCGCGCCCTGCACACCCAGCCCCAAAATCGCCGCCAGCACAAATGCCTCGGCGATGCCGGACGGCAGCGCCAACGACAGGACCAGGAAGAAGGTCGCGAATGCGAACAGACCGAGCAGCAGTCCTCGCAAAACGCCGACCGCCTGGTCGGCGCCCTGGAGCCGGTGCGCGAAGGCGGCGAGGACTGTGCCGTACAGCGGGAACGGCGCCAGGAGACCGGCCAGGCGGGGGCCGAGCAGCGGGGCAGCCGTGGTCAGGACGAGAACGAACGTGGTGGCGATGATCATCCGCGCCGGAATGTCCCACCGCGGAAAGGTGACCGGCGACCCCGAGCGAGTCTGGGGAGCCGGCATGAGGTAGAGCGCCACCACGAGCACCAAGATCATGACGACAAAGGACGCTGGGGCCGGGAGCAGCACCGCGTCGAGCAGAAGCGTCGCCCCCACGAACGCGACTGTCCCGGCGAGCAGCGATGCGACCCAACCACGGCGCCCGGCGACCCAGGCGTAGCACAGGCAGAACGCCGCCTGCGAGGCGGTTCCATCCATGATCCCGGCGGCGGCGGGAGCGGCAAATTTCTGTCCGAAGTCCACGGCCAGGAAGAAAGCGATCAGAGCCGATGTGAACGGAATTCCGACCAGCCACCCGCCCACCGCAGCGCCCCAGCGTCGCCCGGCCAGGCTTGCGGCGCCGACCAGGATCGGAGTCAGGACGAGCTTGAGCGCAAGGGCTCCCGCCGGGCTCACCGCGCCAGTGGAGTCGTCTCGATCCCGGCCTTCCGAAGCGCGTCGCGGACGGCCGACGCCACCTGCCCGGCACCTTTGGTGTCGCCGTGGATGCAGATCGTGTCGACACGACCGGAGCGAGCGAGGGCGACGGCTTGCTGCGCCGCCAGCGATGCGTTCAAGATCGCGCCGGCCTGAGTGCGTGGAGCGAGGCTCCCGTCCGGCAGCATCAAACGGTCGGCAAAACCTTCGCGGTGCGCAGGGATGCCGGCCCGAAGGGCCGCCGCCTCGATCTCGAACCCGGGCTGGCCGACCAGCCCCACACCCTGGCCCCTGGCAACGCGCGCGAGCGCGTCGGCCGCAGCGGGATCGCGCTGGCATCGGTGGTAGAGCGCGCCGTGTGGTTTGACGTATGCGATCGGGACCACGGCCGCGAGGCCGGCGACCTGGAAGGCGACCAGCGCCTCGATCTCGGTGGGGGAGATTGCACGGTCGACGCGGCCGAAACCGGAGCGATCGTCGTAGCCGGGATGCGCTCCCACCTCGACGCCGAGCTTGCGGCAGCGCCACGCGGTCGCGATGGTGATGGAGGCCGAGCCGGCGTGAACGCCACATCCGACGTTCGCGCTGTCGACGCCGGCCAGCACCGCCTCATCCTCGTCGGCGCCCTCGCCGATGTCGGCGTTGACGTTCATGAGTGGACATTCATCAGTGTTTGGTGTTGCCGTGCAGCAGTTGTATCGCGTGGTCCAGGAGAGGAAGCACCGCCTCGAGCGACTCGGTCGCGCCCTTCATGCTGCCCGGGACGTTGAGGATCAGCGACTGACCGCGCACGCCTGCGACGCCGCGTGAGAGCACGGCCATCGGTGTGCTCGACGCGCCGACCTGGCGCATCAGCTCTGCGAGGCCCGGGACCTCGTAGTCGATGAGCATCGACGTCGCCTGCGGCGTCACGTCGCGCGGGCCGAGACCCGTGCCCCCGGTTGTCACGACCAGGTCCATGCCCGCCACGACCGCGGCGACGATTGCATCGGAGATCCGTTCCTGACGGTCGGGCACGACCTCCGGGCCTGCCACCTCGAAACCTGCGTTGGTGAGCAGCGTGTGCAGCGCCGGGCCACTGACGTCCTCCCGCGTCCCCGCCGAGACTCCGTCGCTCACCGTGATGACCTGTGCGCGATGGCTCACTCAGACCGCTTCCAGGTTCCGGATCGGCCGCCTGACTTCTCGAGCAGGCGCACCGATTCCAGGTAGACGCCGCGTTCGACACCTTTCGTCATGTCGATCAGCGTCAGGCCCGCCACCGAAGCCGCGGTAAGCGCCTCCATCTCAACGCCGGTCTGCCCAACCACGCGAGCCCTGGTGATGATGCGCACGCCGCCTTCAACGAACTCGAAGTCGACCGTGACGCTGCTCAGCGGCAGAGGATGGCAAAGCGGGATCAGGTCCGAGGTCCGCTTCGCGCCCATGATCCCGGCGACGCGGGCTACCTGGAGGGCGTCACCTTTTGCCGTTCCTTCGCGCACCGCGAGGATCGTCTCGGGAGACATGCGCACGATGCATTCGGCCGTCGCCTCGCGCACCGTCGCGAGCTTGCCGGCCACGTCGACCATGCGCGCCGCGCCCTTGTCGTCGACGTGAGTCAACCGCTGGGAGGCCCGGCCGCCGGAATCAGCCCGATCCTTGGAGCCCATGCGGCCCATTCCGGGCGTTAGGGGGCCCGGCGCATCGTCGTCGCGCATTTTCGAATTCGCTCCTCCTCGCGCCACCCCTGCCTTCGGCCTGGGCCGCCTGGATCTCCAAATCTCTGGGCCGCCTCGCCGGCCGGGCCTCCTGCCACGGGCTTCAGGATATGCGCATGGTCCGCACGGACGGCGTCCTGTTCGATTACGGGCGCACCCTGGTCACCTTTGCGTATCCAACCGAAGACCTGCTCGCGGTGCTTCGAGAATTCAGGCCCCGGATCGAAGCCGCACTCGGGGTGCGGGCCCCCGAGGCGGAGACAATCCTCCACGAGGTCCTGCTCCCGCTCGAGGAATACATCGAGAGCATGAGCGAGGACGAGGTCGACTACATGGACGTCTACAGGGACGCCTGGCAGCGTGCCGGGTTGCGCCTGCCCGACGGCCTCCTGCACGAGATCCTCGACGCCGAGCAGCGATGCTGGGACCGCGCCGTCACGGTCGATCCCGACGCCGTACCCACGCTGTCATGGCTCGGCGACCACGGGATCAAGCGCGGCCTGTGCTCGAACGCACCTTTTCCGCCCGACATGATGCGCCGGCAGGTGAGCAGCAACGGGATCGCGGACCTTGTCGACGCGATCGTTTTCTCCAGCGAGGTGGGAAAGCGGAAGCCCTCGTCCGAGCTGTACCGGGCCGCGCTGGAAGCCATAGGGACTGAGCCCGACCGGACCCTGTTCGTCGGCGATCGCGTGCGCGAAGACTACGAGGGTCCAGCTGCGCTGGGCATGCGCGCGGTCATCGTCACCGCGCACGCGGCCGAGACTCCGCCCGATGGAGTGCCGGCGATTCGCTCACTCGCCGAGCTCCGGTCGTTGATGTGAACCAGCCTCGGAAGCGACCTGGCTTCTGGTGGCTGCTCTTCTACGGCCGCCGGCGGCGCGGCTTTCCGTGGCTGTTCGTGGTGCTCATCGCGGCGATCCTGGCCTTCGCTTTGTTGTTCGCGATTCCCGGCGCCGCCGATGCGTCGCGCGCACTCGGTGCTGCGGTGTTCGCCTTGCTGTTCGTCGGCGCCTTGGTGCTGGCCGTCGTGGCGGTACTCCGTCCGCGGCGCCGACCCTGAGCCGCCCGGGCGGCAATCAGCACGGCGGCCGCGCCCGCGCCGATTCCGTTGTCGATGTTGACGACCGTCAAACCTGTCGAGCATGACTGCAGCATGGTCGTGAGCGCGGCCTCACCTGCACCTCCCCGCCCGTAGCCCGTCGACACCGGAAGTCCGATGCCCGGCAGATCGATCACTCCAGCGACGAGCCCAGGCAGCACGCCGTCCATCCCCGCCGCGACGACGACGACGTCGGCGCCCCATTCGAGCATCGCCGTCAGCGGGCTGACGAACCGATGCAGGCCGGCGACTCCGACGTCTGCGACCAGACCCGCCTCGATGCCGGACGCCTCGACGACCACGCGGGCCTCGTCTGCCACGGGGAGGTCGGAAGTGCCCGCGGTCAGGATGCCGACCCTTGCCTCGAGACGCTCTGGTGAGAAGCCCTCGCGCAGAACTCGAGCCGAGTTGTGGTAACCGACGACGTGCATCTCGTTTCTCGCCGCTGCGTCATCGATGGCTGATGCGTGCTCGCCGGTCATCCGGCTGACCAGCCCCTGTCCCTGGCGGGCGGCCATCGCGACGGCGAGTTGCGCCGTCTCATCCGGAGACTTGCCGCTTGCAAGCACCACCTCCGGAATTCCCCGACGGAGGTAGCGGCCGAGGTCGAGCCGCGCGCGCCCGCCAAGCTCGTCGAGCTGGATGCGACGAAGCTCGGCCAGGGCCTCCTCTTCGGTCAGCTCGCCGCCGACCAGCCGCCGCAGCACGTCCCTCACAGTCCCAGCAGCACCTCGCGCATTCGCTGCCAGTGCGTGCCCGCCCAGTAGATGCGGCCGCACTCGGGGCACTCCGAATATCGCGACTGCGTCGCGCGGACGAAGGGCGGCACCCGCTCCGCGACCACGGCAGGAACGCGCGACTCCAGCTCGGAGTTGCACTCGATGCAGCGGGTCAGCGCGTCCTTCAGCTCGAGCCCGAGCTCCGCGAAGACCTGGCGGAGCTGCTTCGTCACGTCGTCGTCGCGGATCAGGATCGCGCGCACGACACCGGTCTCGATCACGCGCCTCTTGGTGAGATCACGATCGCGCGTGAGCAGGACTCGATCCTCGGCCGCGGCTTCGCGGACGAGCTCCGAATCGTCGATCCGTGCGTGATACGACGCGTCATAGCCGAGGGCGCGGAGCCAGCGGGCGAGCCGGCCGACATTGCAGTCGGCCAGGAAGCGCGGTCGCAGACGGGGGGTCACCGGACCAATCTTAGAATCGGGTCGTGCCAACCCTCGAGGAGCTGATGTCGAAGCTCAAGACGGAGGCGAGCGGTTGTTATTCCTGGTCGAACGGGCCTGGCGACCGCTACGCCGCGCACAGCCATTCCTACGAGAAGGTCCTCTACTGCGTCGACGGCTCGATCACGTTCATGCTCGAAAGGGAAGGACGGAGCCTGGAATTGAAGCCGGGCGACCGCATGGTGCTTCCGGCCGGGACGGTGCATTCGGCACACGTCGGGTCGTCGGGATGCACGTGCATCGAAGGCCACCGCTAGCCCGACTTTCGGAGCGTAATATGGGTCGCTGCGATGAGCATCATCGAGTTCATTCGCGACCGCGCACGGTTCTACAACTGCCCGGTCTGCGGGCGGAGCCTGAAGGGTTGCGACGTCCAGGTCCTCAGCCATGAGGACGAGAGCTTCCGCCTGCAGGTCACGTGCGCGCAGTGCCAGGTGACGTTTGTCGTCGTGCTCGCGATCGCGGGTGGCGCCATGGAGGAGATCGAGAGCTCCGCAGCCGAGCAAGCCGAGCCGGTGGTGGAGGCAGAGCCCATCAGCGTCGACGAGATCCTCGACCTTCACCTCTACCTGAAGAACTTCCAGGGCACGCTCACGGAGCTCATCCAGCAGCCTGACCACAGCCGCGGCTAAGGTCCCTACGAACCGGATCTATCTCGACGACGCCGGTTCGGCGCCCGTCCTGCCGGAGGTTCGACGCGCTGTGCTGGCCGTGCCCGAGGGCAACCCATCCAGCCCGCACGCGGAGGGCCGGGCAGCCCGCGCTGCTCTGGATCACGCGCGAGACGTGGCGGCCGCGGCGCTGGGCGTCCGCCGAACCGAGATCACATTCGCGTCGAGCGGGACCGAAGCGGTCAACCTGGCGCTGTTCGGCGCCGTCCGTTCTGGCACACCGGGACGAATCGTCACGTGGGCCGCGGAACATCAGTCGGTCCTCGCCGCGGTGCGCCGTCTTCAGGCGCTGGGCCGCGAAACGCTCATCGCGAGCGTCGACGGCGACGCGCAGGTCGACGTGAGTGCGATCTCGCCAGGCACGAGCCTTGTGTCGGTCGGGCTCGCCAACAACGAGGTGGGGACGATCCAGCCTGTGGCGGAGGTGATCGAGCGTGCGCACAGCGTCGGAGCGCTCGTCCATGTCGACGCATGCGCGGGTCCGCGCTGGATCGCAATCCCCGACGGCGCCGACCTCGTCTCGTTCAGCGGGCACAAGCTCGGCGCCGGCCGCGGCGGCCTGGTGCTCGTGCGCGACGGCCTGCGAATCGATCCGCTGTTCTTCGGCGGTCCGCAGGAATGGGGTAGGCGGGCAGGCCATGAGGACGTGACGTCGGCCACTGCTGTGGCTGCTGCGCTGCAGACCGTCACGGGCCTGCGCAGGTCAAAGTCGCAGGCTGCGATGGATCAGAGCCAGACGCTTCGGGCGCTGCTGGTCGAGCTCGGCGGCACACTCACCGGCGGTGCCCCTCGCCTTCCCAACTTTGCGACATGCACGTTCGCGGATCGACGTGGCGAGGACATGCTGCTCGCGCTCGACCTGGCCGGCCTGGCCGCGTCGAGCGGTTCGGCATGCGCGTCGGGATCCCTCGATCCGTCGCACGTGCTCCTTGCGATGGGCCTGAGCATGGAACAGGCGCTGGGCAGCCTGCGCTTGAGCACCACCTACGCCACGACGGATGAAGAGATCGACCGCGCAGCGGAGGTCCTCCGCTATGTGTTGAGTCGGGTACCCGCCCGTGGCTAGCGTCGAAGACGAGCTGGCGCGCCGCCTGGCGAGCGGCGAGGAGGTGGTCCTCGCCACCGTCATCAAGCTGGACGGCGAGCCGCCCTCGAGGTCTGGGTCCAAGCTGCTCATGGCGCCAAGCGGGCCGATCGCAGGCACCCTTGGCTGCAGTGAGTTCGATGCGGCGGCGGCAGCTGACGCGCCTCGCGTCGCCGCGGGGGGTGCGCCGGCCGTCCGCACCTACAGTCACGACCTCGGGTCGATCGAGGTCTACCTGGAGCCGTACGCGGCCTCGCCGATGCTGGTGGTCTTCGCCGCCACGCCGGTGGCGAAAGAGCTCGTGCGCTGGGCCCCAGAAGTCGGCTTCCGTACCGCGCTGCTGGAGTCGGCAGCCAAGCTGCCGAGCGAGCTTCCCGACCAGCTCTACGTGGTGCACACCAACCACGACGCCGAAGACCTGGTCCAGGCACTCGAAGGGGTGCTGCCGCGCAATCCCCGGTTCATCGGGCTCGTGGGCAGCCACCGGCACACGGGACACCACCTGGAGGCGCTTCGCGCCAAAGGCGTGCCGGAAGACGTCATCTCGCGGATCCAGAGCCCGGTCGGTCTCGACCTGGGCGCGACAACCGCCAGTGAGATCGCGCTCTCCATCCTTGCCGGCCTCGTCGCCGTGCGGCGGGGCGGGCGCGGAGGCTGGAAGCAGACCCAACAGCGGTAGTCCGCGGCGGAGTCATTTTCATTTAACGAACTTTTCTTCAGTAAACGGTCAAGGTTCAGTTAACGAAGGCTGAGCTCGGACTGGGCCCCGGCATAATCAGGGGCCGCCGTGTCAGTCGCGCCAGGGACAAAGCTGGGTCAGTACGAGGTCCAGGACTTCATCGGCCAGGGGGCCATGGGCCTGGTTTACCGTGCCTACCACCCGGACCTGGAGCGCACCGGCGCGGTCAAGGTGATGCAGGCGATCACCCCTGACGCGGACAGCGTGGCCCGGTTCCGACACGAGGCGCAGGCCATCGCGAAGATGCGCCACCCCAACATCGTCGACGTCTACGACTTCGGCGAGTACCAGGGAACGCCGTACATGATCGTCGAGTACGTGCCCGGCGGAAGCCTGGCCACCCGGATGGCGCACGGCAGGCTCAACCGCTCGACGGCTTTGAAGTACCTGCGCGGCATCGCTCAAGGGCTCGATTACGCGCACCAGCACGGCGTCGTCCATCGCGACGTCAAGCCGGCGAACGTCCTGCTCACGAGCGAGGACGAGCCCGTGCTTGCGGATTTCGGCCTCGCCAAGCTGCTGCAGGGCTCATCGCTGAAGTCGATGACCGGCGTGACGACCGGCACCCCCGCCTACATGGCGCCCGAGCAGGTCGCGGGTCGCCAGGTCGGACCCGCGGCGGACCGCTACTCGCTGGCCACGATCGCATACGAGATGCTCACCGGCGTCATCCCGTTCGACGGCGAGGCGCTCATGGAGCTGCTGTACGCGCAGGTCCACCGCGAGCCCATGCCCCCAAGCTCGCGCTACCCCGACCTGGGACAGGATGTGGACGCGGTCATCATGCGCGGCCTCGCGAAGGATCCCGCCGCCCGGTGGGAGTCCTCCACTGCCTTCGTCGACGCGCTCGAGACGGCCCTTGTGGTTCCAGTGCCCAGCGGAGCAACGATCGTGATGGCCTCGCCTGTCGCTTCGACCGTGCCGGTTGCGAAGCCGCCGGCCAGGAAGCGAGCCGCGGCGAAACTTCGTCCGGCGACCGTAGTGCTGCCGCCTCCTGCTCCAGCAGTCCCCGATGCGCCGGCGGTGCCGGCCGCGGCGATCTCCCCGCCCATGCCCAGGCCTCGTCTCGGCCGGCGATCCTTGATCGGGCTCGCCGCGGCTCTGGTCCTGGTCCTCGCCCTGGGCGTGTGCGCGATCGCGGCGAATGCGACCACGCTCGATGTGAGTCCCGGCCGCGTCGCCCCGGGCGGAACGGTGCACGTGACCGCGAGTCATGTCCCGGCGAACCAGGCCGGCGAGATCCAGCTGCACAGCGTCGTGCACGCATATGCGTTCCGGGCTGATTCCAACGGCAACGTCGCGATGGATATCACCGTTCCCGACGACATCGATGCAGGACCGCACGCGGTCAAGATCTGCTGGAACAACGCGTGTCACAAGGATGCAGTGCTTCGCGTCGTCACAGGGGTGGCGACCCTCCCCAGCCCGAGCCCATCGGCGAGCTCGAGCCCGTCGCCCAGCCCGTCGCCCAGCCCGTCGCCCCGGCCGACGACCAGTCCCACGTCAGCACCCACATCCCTACCGACTGCCCAGGCACCGAAGTCGACACCTACACCCAAGGCGTCGGTGACGCTGAACTCGGTGTCGCAGTTGGGCAACACGAGTGTGACGTTCCACTACTTCTATGGCGGGAGCACGAAGGTATTCGTCTGCCAGAACGGCACGTGCCGTGGCGCGGGGACTGTGTCGGTCGGAGGGGGCCCGAATGCACCCGCCAGCTTCAAGACACCGGTCGGAATCCTGGTCGGCGGAGACGCCTACGTGGTCGCCGAGTGCTGCAGCTACACCAGCACGGTCCGCGTCGGCGCCTAGAACACCTCCACCGAAAGCAGGTCGTCCAGGGTTTCACGGCGCCGCATGACTCGCGCCTCGCCGTCGCGCAGCATCAGCACCTCCGGTCGCGGCATTCCGTTGTAGTTGCTCGCCATCGCCAGGTTGTACGCGCCTGATGCCGGCACCGCGATCACGTCGCCGGGCCGGAGCAGGGGCATCGCGATGTCCGAGATCAGGATGTCGGTCGATTCGCAGTACTTGCCGGCGATGGTAACCATGCCGTCGGGCGTGCGATCGGGTGCAGAGGCGAGAAACGCCTCGTAACGCGCGCCGTACAGCTTCGGCCGGATGTTATCGCCCATGCCGCCGTCGACTGCGACGTACCGCCTCACGCCGGGGATGTCCTTGATCGATCCGACCGTGTAGAGCGCCACGCCCGCGGGTCCCGCGATCGACCGTCCGGGCTCGACCACGAGCTCCGGCACCCTGAGGTTCCGGCGCTCGCACCCGGCCACCATGGCGTGCCGGACGGTCTCGACGAAATGCCTCGGCGTCGGAGGGTCGTCGCGCTCCGTGTACGCGATGCCGAGGCCTCCGCCGGCCCCGAGCTTGCTCGGCTCGAATCCGATGTCTTTCCGCAGCTCGGCAAGGAGGTCGAGCATTATCTCCATCGCCTTTTCGTAAGCACCGAGCGCGAAGATCTGCGACCCGATGTGCGAGTGCAGGCCGATGAGCTCGAGCCGCGGATGATCCAGGGCGGCTTCGACCGCTTTACGTGAGGCTCCAGACTCGATCGAGAACCCGAACTTGGAGTCGAGCTGTCCCGTCGAGATGTGGTCGTGGGTGTCGGGCTTGACCCCTGGCGAGATGCGCAGCATCACCTTTGTGCGCTGGCCTTCGGGGACCACGGTACGCAGGAGCTCGAGCTCGTGGTCGCCGTCGATGACGATGACCGCGCCCGCGTGATAAGCGGCCTCGAGGTCCTCGGTGCTCTTGTTGTTGCCGAGGAAGTGGATGCGTTCGCGCGGAAATCCCGACCTCAGCGCCAGGTGGAGCTCGCCCGCCGAGACGACGTCGAGCCCAAGCCCTTCTTCGGCGATGACGCTCAGGAACTGCGGGGAGGCGAATGCCTTGGCCGAGTACAGGACCTGGCCGGCGCCGCCCATCGCCGCCACGTACTCCGACGCGCGCTGGCGGACGGTGGCCTCGTCGTAAACGTAGAGCGGCGTGCCGTGTTTATGCGCAAGCTCGACGAGGTCGCAGCCACCCACCTCCATGTGGCCGGCGGCGTTGACCCGGTACGTGACCGGGAACAGCAACGCTAGAGCGCTAGTTCGGGCTCGAGCCGCAAGAGCCGCACGCGCCGCCGCAGCATCCGCCACCGGTGCTCTCACCGGCAAAGTCCGAGGCGAACGACTCGCTCGAGCCGGTGACGGCAAAGCTCGAGACCAGCACCCGCGTCTTCGTCGACTCGCACGTGGGGCACACCTGGGCGCGGTCGCGCTCGGCGAACCGGGTCAGGACCTCGAACTTCTCGGCGCAGCTCTCACACCGATACTCGTAGATGGGCATCTCAGTGAAAGATTCTAAGTTGTCAGAACTCGCGCGGCTGATCTCGGATTGGCCTGGCCTCGTGTCAGGGCCTGCCGAGGACCTCATCGAAGATTCGCTCGTGCTCCTCGACCACCTCGGTGACGCGCGCTTCCTGGTCGATGTCGGTTCGGGGGGCGGCCTGCCGGGCCTGCCGCTGAGGATCGCCCGGCCCGACCTGGCGGTCACGCTCATCGAAGGCGACGAGGCGAAGGCGGCGTTCCTCGTCCGGGCCTGCGCCGCGCTGGGGCTGTCCGGAGTTGAGGTCGTGGCCCGCCGCGCCGAAGCGGCCGGCCAGGACGGCCGCTACCGAGAGCGTTTCGACGTTGCGGTCGCGCGCGCTCTGGCGCCGATGCCGGTTCTAGCCGAGCTGTGCCTGCCCCTCGTTCGGGTCGGCGGCAGGGTGCTGGCCCAGAAGACGGATAGGGAAGACGTCGACCGCGCACGGCGCGCCATCGAGCTCCTGGGCGGATCGCTCGACGCGGTGCTGCCGGCGCCATCAAAGTCGAGGCGATCGGGAACCGTGGTGGAGGTCAGCAAGGTGCGGCCGACCCCTTCTGAGTTCCCGCGTCGTCCGGGCGTACCTGGACGCAAGCCGCTCTAAAAAGAAAAACGGCGAGGGGCTCGAACCCTCGCCGTTGACCGGATGATCAGCTGAGGACTGCTGAACCCCCAGCCTTGATCGCCTTGAGGTTGGAGAGCGCGAGGCTCTTCACCGCAGAGGGAAGCGGCGCGTACTGCAGGTCCTTGCCGTCCGACTGGCCGTCGCCGACCAGCCACTTGAACAGCATCACGACCGCCTTGCCCTTGGCAGCGTCGCTGTACGACGTGCGCAGGATGACCCAGCTGAAGCCCGCGATCGGATAGGTGGCGTCGCCCGGCATGTCGGTGATCGAGAAATTAGTCGGGCTGACGTTGCTGTTCTGCGCCGCGGCGGCCGTAGCGCCGTCGACGCTCGCCTTCACGAACTTTCCAGCCTGGTTCTTGAGCGCAGCCTGCTTCATGCCGGTCTGCACGACATAGGCCAGCTCGACGTAGCCGACCGCTCCGTCGGTGCTGCTGATCTCCTGCGCCACGGCCTGGTTGCCGCTGTCGCCGTGGCCGACCGGCCACTTGACCGACTTGGACGCTGGACCGACCGTCGACTTCCACTCCGACGACACCTTCGCGAGGTAGTCGGTGAAGTGGAAGGTGGTGCCGCTTCCGTCCGAGCGGTGAACCACGGTGATCGCCCTGTTCGGGAGGTTGGTGCCGGAGTTCAGCGCCGTCAGCTTGGCGTCGTTCCACCTGGTGATGTGGCCGAGGAAGATGCCGCTCAGCGTGTCGGCGTCGAGGTTCAGTTTGTCGACACCTGAAAGGTTGAACGCGACCGAGATGACGCCGAGCGTGGTCGGGATCTGCGTCAAGGCGTCAGCGCCGCCCGCCGACGCGATGTCGGCGGAACCCATCGGCACGTCGCTCGCGCCGAAGTCGACGGTGTTCTTGATGAACTGCTGTATGCCCGCGCCGGACCCGACAGCCTGGTAGTTGATGGTGACCTGCGGATACCTCGCCGAGTAGTCGGCGAATGCCTTCAGGTAGAAGGGCCCTGGAAATGTCGCACCCGCCCCGGTGAGCGAGCCCTGCCCGACGTCCGCCGGTGATGTCGAGCTCGAGCCGCTGGGCGAGCCGCCACATGCGGTTGCAACCACGGCTGCGATGCCGCCCATGAGCGCCAGCCGCGCCATCGATCTGAGTCGAAGCATCTGACCCCTCCTGATGTGCTCCGGACCGCTGATGGCATTCACGTTATGGACGCCCGTTTAAGTGGGGGTTAATCGCCGCTTAAGCCTCCGTGCTTTCGAGGCGCTCATATACTCCGGCCGTGATCTGGGACCGGCGCCGAGCCGACGATTTCGACCAGCCGCAGCGCGCGACTCCTGACTCGTTCGGGGTCGTCCTGGAGGCCGCGCCCGTGATGGCCCTGCTGCTGGACTCCGCGAGCCGCGTCTTGCGGGCGAACAAGGCCGCGCGCGACTTCTTCGCGATCGATCCCTCTCGGCTGCCCGCGAGCCTGGTCGAGGTGACGCTCGAGTCGCGCCTTTTCGAGATTGTCGACGGCGGAGAAACGAGGTCCGAAGCCCAGCTGGTCCACCACCGGCGGACCGTCCAGACACACCTGGTCGACGCACCTGCACCCGGCCAGAAGATCCTCTTCCTCGTCGACGTGTCCGAGGTGCGCCGGCTGGCGACGGTACGCCAGGAGTTCGTCGCCAACCTGGTCCACGAGCTGAAGACCCCGATCACCTCGCTCCGACTGACGGCGGAGAGCCTCCTGGGCGGCGACCCTACGCCGAAGGATCGGAGGCGGTTTGCCGAGCGCCTGGTCCGCGAGGCCGACCTGATCAGCAAGATCATCGACAACCTGCGCCAGCTCGGCGAGATCGAGATGCACACGATGGCCGTTGACCTGTCACGTTTCGACATCGGTGAGCTCGTGATCGACAGCATCGCCCGGCTCGGCGTCGACCATCCTGTCAATTCCTCCATCCCAGAGGGCCTGGTGGTCGAGACCGACCGCACCAAGCTGGTCCAGGCCTTCGACAACCTCCTCGACAACGCGGCCAAGTTCTCACCGCCTGGTTCGACGATCGACGTCGAGGCCGCGGTGGTGGGCGGTGAGGTCGTGCTGAGCGTGCGCGATCGAGGGCCCGGCATCTCCCCCGAGCACTGGAGCAGGGTCTTCGAGCGCTTCTACAAGGTCGACCGAGCCCGCCCGCGGGAAGCCGGCGGCTTCGGCCTCGGTCTGGCCATCACCAAGCACCTCGTCCAGGTGCTTGGTGGCCGGATCTGGACGGAAGCCGCACGCGACGGCGGGCAGGTGTTCTACATCTCCCTGCCCCACCAGGTCTTAACGGGCTCATAAAGTCGCCTTAACCCGGTGCCGCCTATCCTGAAACCGGGGATGGCAGACGCTAGCCCGTTGATCCGGCCGCCGGCGCATATGGGCAGGCCTGGGCTACGAACGGTGCCCGGCGTAAGCAAGGCCAAGCTCGAGGTGGACCGGCTGTCGTTCTTCTACGGCAAGTTCAAGGCGCTCGACGAGGTGAGCTTCGAGATCCCAGAGAAGCGAATCACGGCCATCATCGGGCCATCCGGCTGCGGCAAGACCACCTTGCTCCGGGTGTTCAACCGCATGTACGACCTGGTGCCGAATGCTCGCGCCGAGGGCGTGGTGATGATGGACGGCGACAACGTGGTGACGACTCGCAGGCTCCTCGAGCTGCGACAGAAGGTGGGGATGGTGTTCCAGAGACCGTTCCCATTCCCGATGTCGATCCGCGACAACATCGCCTTTGCGCCTCGGCTCCTCGGCTGGAAGCAGAGCCGGATCAAGGCGGCCATCGAGGAAAGCCTCGAGCGCGCGGCGCTGCTCGAGGAAGTCAAGGACCGGCTGGACGACCCGGCCACGTCACTGTCCGGCGGCCAGCAGCAGCGCCTGGTCATCGCTCGCTGTATCGCCGTCAGCCCGCAGGTGATCCTGATGGACGAGCCGTGCTCGGCCCTCGACCCGGTGGCGACGCTGAAGATCGAAGACCTCATGTCGACCCTGACCCGCGATTTCACGATCGTGATCGTGACCCACAACATGCAGCAGGCCGCTCGCGTATCCGACTTCACGGCCTTCATGCTCATGAACCCCGAGGGCCGCTCCGGCGAGCTCATCGAGTTCGCACCCACCGCCGATCTTTTCAACCGGCCGCAGGACCATCGCACTGAGGCCTACATCACGGGACGCTTCGGCTAGAGATGCCACGCCTCACATTTGAAAGAGAGCTTGCGAGCCTGCGCGAGGCGCTGGTCCGCATGGGCACCCTCGTCGAATCGCAGATCGAGGCGGCGCTCGACGCCTTGCGGAGGCGCGACGGGGCGGCGGCCGAAAAGGTCCGCTCGCAGGACTACTATCTGAACGAGCTGTTCCGCCAGATGCGGGAGCAGGTCTTCATGGTCATCTCGACGCAGCAGCCCGTGGCGCGCGACCTCCGCTACCTCATGGGCCTGCAGTACATCGCCACCGAGCTCGAGCGCATGGGTGACTACGCGGTGCGCATCGCACGGATGACGGGCACGCTCGTCGCCTTGCCCGACAGACCGCTCCGCGCGGAGTTCGGGCTGATGGGGGAGCTTGCGATCGGACAGGTGCACGACATCCTCGAGGCGATCATCGACCAGAACGAGCCGAGAGCTCGCGAGGTGGCCGGGCGCGACGGCGAGATAGACCGCCTCTATCACCGGGTGTTCGAAGACCTGGTGAAGGAGATGGGAAACGGCAAAGTCGACACGGACGACGCCCTGCGCGCCGTCACGTTGCTGCTCGTGGCGCACAACCTGGAACGGATCTCGGACCGGGTGACCAACGTCGCCGAGGACATCGTGTTCCTCGAGTCCGGACAGGTGGTGGAGCTGGGATGACGCGCCCCGGCGCCAACGGCAGCGCCGGTCGCGTGCTCGTCGTCGAGGACGACGAGGGCATTCGCGAGATGCTCAAGTACAACCTTGCCGCGGCCGGCTTCACCGTCCACGAGGCAAGCGACGGTGCGTCAGGCCTGCGCAGCGCGCGGACAGCGCGGCCCGACCTGATCCTGCTCGACCTGATGCTGCCGGGCATGAGCGGCTTTGACTTCACTCGCGCTTTGCGTAAGTCCAGCCGGGTGCCGATCATCATGATCACGGCGAAGGACGCCGAGGTCGACAAGATCGTCGGTCTCGAGCTGGGCGCCGACGACTACATCACCAAGCCGTTCTCGGTGCGCGAGGTGCTGGCCCGAGTCAATGCGGTGCTGCGGCGCGCCGCGCCCGACGCCAACGAGCCCAAATCGGTTCCCGAGCGCGACGCCATGGGCGACTTCATCATGGACCGCGCGGCCCGACGAGTGGTGCTGCGCGAGCGAGACGTGAAGCTGACCGCAAGGGAGTTCGACCTTCTCTCCTATCTGCTCGCCCACGCGGGCCGCGTGCACACGCGCGACACGCTCCTGGAGAACGTCTGGGGTTATGAGTTTTCCGGTGACAGGAAGACGGTGGACGTGCACGTCCGCTGGCTGCGCGAGAAGTTCGCGGGCGTGGCGCCATTCGACATCGTGACGGTCCGCGGTATCGGATACCGGCTCGACCGCAACCCGCCCGCAGTCGGAGAGGGCTGAGCCTTGGCCGTCGGCGTCGAGGCACGACCTGCCGTGGCGGTTGTGGCGGGACGTCCGGCGGACCGCTTCCGGACGGTGGTCGGCGTCGTCAGCAGCGTGGTCCCCGCCGTGCTCGTGCTGATCGTGCTCACCCTGCTCCAGCAGGCGCTGCCCGCGATCAAGCAGTTTGGTCTCAAATTCCTGATCGAGACCGACTGGAACCCGGTCACGGACAGCTTCGGCGCCTTGCCGGCCATCTTCGGAACGGTCTCAACGTCCTTCCTTGCCCTGGCCATGGCGCTGCCGGTGGGTGTCGCGGTGGCGGTGATCCTCGCCGAGCCCGGCCATCCCAACATCCGCGGCATCGTCGGCATCGGCATCGAGCTGCTGGCGGCGATCCCGAGCGTGGTCTACGGCATCTGGGCCCTCTACGTTCTGGCCCTATGGTCGTACGAGCACCTCGAGGTTCCGGTCTCCGACCACGCCACGTTCATCGGCTGGCTGGGCGCGCCTGCGGTTCGCAGCCTTTTCAACGCCGCCCTCGTGCTGGCGGTGATGATCCTCCCCACGCTCACGGCCATCTCGCGCGACGTCATCAAGGCCGTCCCGCGCGGGCTGAAGGAGAACGCCGTTGCGCTCGGTGCCACGTGGTGGGAGACGACATGGCGGGTCATCCTGCCGTCGGCCCGCGCCGGCATCTTCGGCGCCACCATCCTCGCGCTCGGCCGCGCGCTCGGCGAGACCATCGCAGTGACGATGGTGATCGGCAACCAGTACGTGATCCCGCACTCGATCTTCCAGCCCGCATACACGCTGTCGAGCGTGATCGCGAACGAGTTCACCGAAGCGACCGGGCCGATCTATCCCGCGGCCCTGATCGAGCTCGGACTCGTGCTGATCCTCGTCACCCTGTTGGTCAACATCTTCGCCCTGCTCCTCGTCCACTCCGCCTCGAATGAGGCGAGGCTGACCGCATGAGTCGAAACGTCCGCAGGCACTATGTCAGCCGCGGCTGGCTCGGCGTGATGTATGCGCTCACGGCGCTGGCCCTGATCCCGCTCGGATTGGTCCTGTGGTTCACGGTGACCAAGGGCCTTCCGTCGGTGGTTCACCCCCAGTTCTTCTTCAACGTCGAGCTGCCGCCGTGCGAGCCCTCGTGCCCTGCAGTCTCCGACGCGGGGGTCGGACATGCCATCGTCGGCACCCTGATCATGGTCGGGCTCGCGTCGCTGATGGCCATCCCGATTGGCATCCTCGGCGGCATCTATCTCGCCGAGTACGGGGTCGCTCGGTGGTCGAACTGGGTGCGCCTTGGCAGCGACGTGCTCGTCGGGACGCCGTCGATCGCGATCGGCCTGTTCGCCTATGCATTTCTCGTCGTCCCGTTCCACCACTTCTCCGCCTTTTCCGGATCGGTGGCGCTCGCGGTGCTGATGCTGCCCATCGTCACCCGCACTACCGAAGGCGCAGTGTCTCTCATCCCCA
>WNGQ01000214.1_pt1 | contig 57278 bp, 51 predicted proteins | sample 5407661 | NCBI WGS metagenome assembly WNGQ01 (sample SAMN13153382, study PRJNA577476) | soil metagenome | isolation source: 60 cm soil or saprolite under Garry oak tree replicate 2 | place: USA:California | collected 2016-06-15 | reverse complement strand
GGCCCGCGCCATACCGAAACGCGGCACCCGCCGCGGGCAGAGGCTACCGTGACCACCGCGCGGCGTAGCCGCGAGCTTGACGACGTGGCCGCAGGTGAGCGTGCATCCGTCCGGTACCGGGCTGCCCGGCGCACGGCTCCCGTGGGCGGCTCGAACCGGCTCCTGTCCGTCGAGGAATTGGCTGCCTATCTGGGTGTGCCGAAGAAGACCGTCTACGGCTGCTGGCGGCAATGGGGCCTGCGGGGTTACCGGGTCGGCCGGTACCTGCGGTTCCGCGAGCGGCTCGTGGAGGAATGGCTCCAGTCCCGGGAGGTATAGCCGTGGCCAGAATCTTCAAGCGCTGCCCGTGCCCCGAACTGCAATGGGAGAGCTGCCCGCACCAGTGGGTGGTCCGCTACCGCACGACAGGCGGCCGGTCCAGCCGCCAGCACGAGCAGTCCTTCGGCGTCGACCTGCGCGAAGCCGAAGACTTCGCGCTCAAAGTAGAACACGACAAGCGCGCGCACGTCTTCGTCGACCCCAAGGCCGGGCGGGTCCTGTTCCGCGACGCGGCCGGGACCTGGCTGGACCAGCACCTCGGCGCCGACAGCAGCATCGCCACCTACCGGTCGGTGCTGCGCGCCCACATCGACCCCGCGATCGGCGGAAACAGTTCGTCCGGCAGACGGCGCAATGGCGATCGGTTTTAATTCCCCTTCATCCGGAGATGCGGCATGCCCGATATTGACGGCTTCGCCCACGTCACCTTGTCAGTGCGAGATCACGACCGCAGTGTCGGCTGGTACGGTGAGGTGCTCGGGTTCCAGCCCATTATGAGCGAGACCACCGATCGGTGGAGACGGACGGGGTGCGTGCACCCGGGCAGCGGTACGATCCTAGTGCTCCATCAGCACCTGACCAACGATGGTGAGGGGTTCGACGAAAGGCGCACCGGCCTAGATCACCTCTCATTCAAGGTGGCTGACTACGACGCGCTGCTGGCGTGGCAGAAGCGGCTATCGGCGCTGGGCGTGCAGCATTCCCCGATCGCCGAGGCGGCCCGCGGCGGTTTGGTGATCAGTTTCCGTGATCCCGACGGGATCGCGCTGGAGTTGTTCTTCCGGCGGCTGCCTCCAAGCGGAACCGGCTGACGGCTGCCGAGGGCGTGCCGCCTCGGCTGGGGTCGCTTACGCTTTGCGGCATGTCAGCACGTCCGGCGACGCTTTACGCGCGCAGCGGCGCGGCCCACGTGGCGTATCAGGTCACTGGGGAGGGCCCGGTTGACCTGGTTATGACGCCTGGTTTCATCTCGCACCTGGACCTGCAGTGGGAGTCGGTGGCCTACCGGCGTTTCGTCCGCCAGCTGGCCGGGTTCGCGCGGGTGATCCGCTATGACAAGCGCGGCACCGGGCTGTCCGACCCGGTTGCGGCGGTGCCGACGCTGGAGGAGCGTGTCGATGACCTGGGCGTGGTGCTGGATGCGGCCGGCTCGGCTCGTGCGGTTGTCCTTGGTTACTCCGAGGGCGGTCCGACAGCGATCGGGTTCGCGGCGCGCACGCCGGGGCGAGCGCTTGGCCTGATTCTGTATGGCACCGCCAGCATGCCGCCGCCGCCGGAGATCGCCCGGCGTTTCCGGGACGCGATCGGCCGCTGGGGCAGGGAGCCACTCTGGAGATGCTGGCGCCGAGCCTGTCGCCCAGCTCCACCCAGCTCGAGACGGCGGCCGCGCTGGAGCGGGCGTCGGCGAGCCCGGCGATGGCGGCGGCGCTGGTGGAGGCCGTGATCCGTGCCGATGTCAGGTCTTTGCTGACGCAGGTCGCGGTGCCCACGCTGGTCATCCACCGCCGGGGTGAGCTGATCACAGTGGAGCAGGGCCGCTACCTGGCCCAGCACATTCCTGGCGCGGAGTATGTGGAGCTCGATGGGGCTGACCACCTGCCGTGGGTCGGCGACACCGACGCTGTGGTCGCGCCCGTGGAGCGCTTTTTGCGCCGGTTTGCCGGCCAACGCCGCTCGCCCCCGGCGGGAGCCCGTCCGAGGTCAGCCCGGGCTGCCACGGGGTGGGGCTCGCTGACCGAGGCCGAGCGCAGCGTTGCGGCGCTCGTGGCCGAAGGGCTCTCCAACCCCGCCATCGCGAGTCGGCTCTTTGTGTCGCGCCACACCGTTGAGTCGCATCTGAAACACGCCTACGCCAAGCTCGGCGTCTCCTCACGGGTGGAGCTCGCGGCGCTGGCGCTGCGGGAGGACGGCAAGGATCCCTGAGTTCGGGGATGCACCCGATCGGCCCGGGACGGAAGCTTTCTCCATGATCACTGAAGGTTCGCAGCTGCGCGAGGCGTACTGGCCGGCCGACACGTCCCAGCCAGTCATGGAGACAACCGTTGGCGGGGTGCTGCAGGCGGCTGCCGAGGCGGCTCCCGGGCAGGTCGGCTTGGTGTTTGCCCAGCCGGGCGATCCGGTCCGCCGGCGGTGGACGTTCGCCGAGTTGCTCGGCGAGTCCGAGCGGGCAGCCTGCGCGCTGCTGGGGCGGTTCGATGCGGGGGAGAGGATCGCCGTCTGGGCGCCCAACTGCCCGGAGTGGCTGCTGCTTGAGTTCGGCGCGGCGCTGGCCGGCCTGACCCTGGTGGCGGTCAACCCGGCGCTGCGCCCGCGTGAGCTGCTCCACGTGCTCGGAAACTCCAAAGCCGCCGGTGTCTTCCTCGCCCCCGAGTACCGAGGTGCATCTCTGGAGGCGTCGCTGGAGGAGATCAGGCCCCGGCTTCCCGCGCTGCGGCACGTGGTGCGGTTGCCGGAGTGGCAGCGGTTCGTGAGCAGCGCCGGCGCCGACGTCCGGCTGCCGGCGGTGCCGCCCGACGCCATAGCGCAGATCCAGTACACATCGGGCACCACCGGCGTCCCCAAGGGCGTGCTGATCCACCACCGCGGACTGACGAATGCGGCCCGGCTGTGGGCCCGCACCCTGGGCGCCGGCCAGGGCGAGTGCTGGCTCAACCCCAACCCGCTTTTCCACGCGGCGGGCTCGGGATTCATGACCCTGGGACCCCTCCAGCTGTCGGGCACGCAGGTGCTGTGCCCCTTCGACCCAGGGCTGATGCTGGAGCTGATGGAGACCGAGCGCCCGGCCATCGCCGCGGCTGCCGCCACCATGGTCGAACTGCTGGCCCGGCATCCGGACTTCGGCCGCCGCCACACGTCCTCGGTCCGTGTGCTCGCCACTGGCGCGATGCCAGTGCCCCCGGGCCTGGTCCGGCGCATCGAGTCCCGCCTTGGCGCGCGCATTCAGATCTCTTACGGCCAGACGGAAACGTGCGGGCTTACACACGCGGTCCGCTTGAGCGACCCATTCGAGGTCAGGACGAGCACGGTCGGCCGCCCGCTCCCCCAGCTCGAGGTCCGGGTGGCCGACCCGGCCAGCGGAAGGACGCAGCCGCTGGGAGCGGCCGGGGAGGTTCTCGTCCGCGGCTACCAGGTGATGGCCGGCTACTTCGAGCTGCCGGAGGCAACAGCAGCCGCGATCGACGCTGACGGCTGGCTGCACACCGGGGACCTGGGCTCGATGGACGCCCAGGGCAACCTGCGGATCGAGGGCCGGCTCAAGGAGATGATCATCCGCGGCGGCGAGAACATCTTCCCCCGCGAGATCGAGGACGTGATCGCCTCCCATCCGTCTGTGGCAGCGGTGGCGGTGGTGGGGCTCCCCGACCCGGTGTTCGGCGAACTGGTGGCCGCCTGCGTGGAACTGGCTCCGGGCGCGTCGGCAGATGCGGCCGGCCTGCGGGCGCTGTGCGAGCAGAACCTTGCCCGCTTCAAAGTGCCGGCCCGGTGGGAGTTCCTCGCGGCGATGCCGCGCACCCCGCTCGGCAAGATCCAGAAATTCCAGATCCAGCATCATCTCCTGGACAAGGGGCAAGGGCCGGACGGCAGGGAATCGCCCGCCAGGGTCCCCGACAGGTAACCGGGGTTCCGTGTCACGGGTGGCAGGCACCACGCGCGCGTGTGGTGGTAGGCGCAACGCGAGAGGCAGGTACCACCCTGGCGCCACGTCATGGTCGTGCCGAGCATGAATCCATGCGTCATGACGTGCTCACCGTGCTGCTAGCCGGTTTCACGTCTTCCGGCAGGAGGGCTGCCGGATGGATCTCCAGGGAGGGACAGTTGACGACAAGGAGAACAATTCTCGCTGCCGCAGCATCTGCGCTCAGTGCGGGTGCCATCATCGCTGCAGTGGCCATGCCCGCCAGCTGCTGAAGTAAATATGCCGAACGGCAAAGAGGTTCAGTTCTTCGGGGCGTGGTGGCTGTGGACTGCGGCGGCGGCTTGGAGGCGGCTGGTAACGCCGAGCTTGCGCAGGATGTTGGACACGTGCACGCTGGCGGTCTTCTCGCTGATGTAGAGGGTTCTGGCGATCTCGGCGTTGGACAGGCCGTTACTGAGCAGCGTGATGACCTCGCGTTCCCGCGGAGTCAGGCCGGCCGGGTCGGGGTCTGCTGGCGGCGTGGGAGCCGGTGCGGCCAGGTCGATGCGGGCCCGGCGGGCGAGGGCGGCGATCTCGGCGTGCAGCGGCGCGGCCGCGAGCCGCCGCGCGGCCGCCTCGGCGTCCTGTAGCGCGGCGGTCGCCTCCCGCCGCCGGCGGCGGGTGAGCAGGCTGGCGGCCTCCTGCAGGCGGGCGTAGCCGGCCAGGTACGGGTCGGCTAGCTCACTGGCCGCGACCTGGTGCCACAGGCCGGGGTCGGCCGGACCGGGGATGCGGCTGAGCTGGGCACTGGTGAGGGTTTCGAGCAGGGAGAACACAGGGCTGCGGCAGCCCACGGCGCTGGCGATCCGGGCCATGGCATCGTGAGCGGCGGCCAGGATGCGCTCGGCGCGTGCCCGAGTGGCTGCGGGGTCGGCCCGGTACCCGGTGAGCCTGGCGGCGTCGAGGGCGTCGGCTTCGGTGCGGACCGCCAGGGCGGCGATACCTAGCTGACAGGCAACGTCGTCGGTGCTGGCGGCGATCTTCAGTGCGTCGCCGGCCCGGGCTGCGGCGCACGCCAGGTCGCCGCGGGCGGCGGCGAGCGTGGCATCCAGCGCCGCCAGATCGGCCCCATAGTGGGCGTCGCTGGTGGCTCCGGGCACCGCGGTCATGGCAGCGAGGTCGGCGGCCGCGGCGGTGAGGTTGCCGCGGGCCAGCGTGACCCGGAAGCGGGCCATCCGGGCCGGGACCATGCTCCACGGCTCGGGCTCGCCGTCCAGCGCCGCGCTCGCGCGGGCCTGGATCTCGTCCCAGCGGCCGAGCAGGTACAGCGCCTCCAGGACGCTGCCCAGGATGGCCGCCGCGTGCACCCTGCCCAGGCCCAGCGCCGTGGCCTCCCTTATGCCTTCCTCCCCGGCCCGCAGCGCCTCCTCCGGCTGCCGGGCTTCGGCGAGCATGTCAGTGAGGTTGAGATGGCACCGGGCCGCCTCGGTGCCGTCGCCGATCTGCCGGGCGAGCTGAAGCCCTGCTCTGATCATCTCGATGCCGTCGGCGTGACAGCCGAGGGCGGCCAGGGCGGTGCCCAGGGTGTTGCGGGCGTGTGCCTCCTCGGCTCGCGCGCCCACCGCCCGGGCCACCGCGACGGACTGCTCGGCGTAGCCGCGAGATGACAGGTGCTGTGATTGCAGCATCAGGCTCTGCGCGGTCGCGGCCAGTACCCGGGCGCGGGTCGGCGATGGCTGATCCGGGATGACCCGCAACGCGTCCTCATAGGCCCGCCGCGATGTGGCCAGGTCCCCGGCGAGCCAGCTGAACCGGCCCAGCCGCTCCAGCCGCAGCGCCGCCCGCACCGGCTCTGCTGCCGGGTCGGTACGGGCGAGCACCCGCTGCACCAGCTCCTGCGCGCGGGCGTTGTCCCCGGCCGCGGACGCAGCCTCGGCGGCGCGCTCCAGCAGGGAGATCTCGTCGACGCCGGCGGCGGCCTGCGGGTCCGGCAGGTTCTGCCATCCAGCGATGGCGAGGGTGTACTGGGCCAGCGCCTCGGCTGGGGCATACGCGGCCCGCGCCAGGTCACCAGCGCGGACCGCGGCGGCCAGCGCCTTGCGGTCCCGGCCAGCCTGCTGCCAATGGAAAGCGACCTGCACGGCGTGGCCGGCGCGGCCTGCGGGCGCCTCGGGCGGCCGCAGTTCCGTGAGCGCGGCCGCGGCGCGGGCGTGCAGCGCCTGCCTCGCCGCGGGCAGCAGCCGGCCGTACAGCGTTTCCTGGATCAGCGGATGCCGAAACCGGTATCCATCCCCCCAGGGTTCCAGCAGCCGGTGACTGACCGCCGTGGCCAGCCCATCGTCCAGGTCCGCAGCCTCCGCCACCGCGGCGAGCAGCTGATGAGACACCGCACGGCCCAGCACCGAGGCCGCACCCAGTACCCGCTGTCCCGCCGCCGGGAGCCGCACCACCCGCTCGGCCAGCACGTCACCGACCGACGCTGGCAGGGTGAGGGCGTCTGGGCCGGCCGCGAGCAGCTCCTCGGTGAAGAACGGGTTCCCCGCCGCCCGCTGCACCAGTCGGCCGGTCAGCCGGGCCGACGGTGCCACCCCGGTGATCGCCTCCACCAGCGCGGCCACCCCGGCGCTATCCAGCGGCGCGAGGGCCAGCCGCTCGGCGTGTGGCATCCGCGCCAGCTCGCCGATCAGGACGCTCACCGGCCGGGCAGGGTCAAGCTCCTCCGCCCGGACCGTGACCACCAGCAGCACCGGATCCGCGCGGATCACCCGGGCCAGAAACGACACCAGGCCGCGAGTGGACGCATCCGCCCAGTGCAGATCCTCCACCACGAGCACCAGCGGGGTTTCCGCCGCGACCACGCGCACCGCGTCCGCCGCGGCGGCGAGCAGCCGCGTCCGCCCGAACGGGTCTGCCCGCACGGGCGCATCCTGCGGCAGCAGCCCGCCAGCCGCTGGCGGGTGAAGCCGGGCCAGCGCCTGAAGGATGCCGAGCACCAGCGCGTAGGGGGTGTCGGAGGCAAGCGGGATACCCCCGCCAGCGAGCACCCGCACCCCGTCCACATTGGCGGTGAATTCCTCCACCAGGCGGGTCTTGCCGATCCCGGCATCACCTTCAACCAGCACCAGACGGCCCTGGCCGCATCGCGCATCCGCCAGCGCGGCGCCGAGCGCGGCTACCTCCGCCGCCCTCCCGATCAGCTCCGGGCTGGAGATGCGCCGGCTCACCCCGCCAGTATGCCCGCCGGGGCCACCCAAATAAGGCGGCCGCGCTGCGGATCTAAGCGTTTGCCCGATGTGCCCGGCGGCCGGCGTCCGTACGGTCGAGCCATCGACCCACCAGAAGGACCGGGAATGCAAACGCCGACGATCGAACGGGCCCGGACGAGAATCCCAGCCGCCACTTTCGCCCGGGACCTGCTGGGCCGTGACCGCTCGCTCGCCACGGTCGGCGTGTTCCTGGTCACTGCGGGAGCCGCGGTGTGGGTCACCAGGAGCGGCCTTCAGCTCGGCGGTCACCGCGCCGTCGGCCTGATGGCCACGCATATCAACGGGCGTCGTGCTGCTGCCCGCATGGCTGATCTGGACCGGCCGCGTCGGCGAAGCGGAGCAGGCACCCAGGACACGTCTCGGCGCATAAGCCAGGCGAGCCTCGCCCTCGGGGACGCCAGCGCCACCCGCAAGCGTGAGAAGTGCTCACTCTGAGCAACGAGGTCCCTATCAGGCTGTTTCCCCGGTCCCGCCCAGGCCGGACGGCATCAAATCAAAAGGAGTAAGGCAATGACGAACGAACAAACGACACCTGATGCGATCATGCAACTGGGTCTGGCCTTCTGGGGGTCCAAGGCACTGCTGAGCGCGGTGGAACTCGACTTGTTCAGCACGCTAGCGCACGGACCCCTTACCGGCGAGACGCTGACCGCCAAGCTGGGGCTGCAGCCACGGGGCAGCGCAGATTGGCTCGACGCGCTGGTGTCGCTCGGCATGCTCGAACGAACCGTGGACGAATACGCCAACACCGCGGCCACCGGCCTGTTCCTGGACCGTGCCAAGCCGTCCTACCTCGGCGGGTTCCTGGAGATGGCTAACGCCGTGCTTTATCCCTCCTGGGGCTCGCTCACCCAGGCGCTGCGCACCGGCCAGCCCCAGAACCAGGCCAGGGCCGGCCAGGATTTCCTCGCCATGTACCAGGATCAGGACCGCCTCAGTCAGTTCCTGCACGCCATGACCGGCCTCAGCATGGGTGCTGCGCTGGCGATCTCGCAGAAGTTCCCCTGGGACCGCTATCACACGGTCATCGATATCGGCGCCGCTGAAGGATGCGTGCCGGTGCAGCTCGCGCTGCGTCATCGGCAGCTGACCGGCGGCGGATTCGACCTTCCCGCCACCAGCGGAATCTTCGAGGAGTACGTGGCGTCGCACGGGCTCGCCGATCGCCTGCGCTTCTATCCCGGAGACTTCTTCGCCGACCCGCTTCCGTGCGCCGACGTGCTGATCCTGGGCCACATCCTGCACGACTGGAGCCTGGAGGAAAAGCTCACCCTGCTCCGCAAGGCCCACCACGCGCTACCCGACGGCGGAGCGCTCATCATCTACGACGCCATCATCGACGACGACCGCCGGGACAACACCTTCGGCCTGCTGATGAGCGTGAACATGCTCATCGAAACCCAGCAGGGCTTCGACTACACCGGCGCCGAGTGCCGTTCCTGGCTGGCCGACACCGGCTTTCGCGACAGCTATGTCGAACCGCTCGCCGGGCCCGACTCGATGGTCGTGGGCATCAAGTAACCGTCGGAGAGCAGGCATTGGATGATGTAATCTTACATCATGATGCGGACTCAGATTTCGCTCACTACCGAGGAGCGGCGCATCCTCGACGCCGTCGCCGCGCGCACCGGCCGATCTATCTCGGCCCTGATCCGAGACGCGGTGACGATCGTGTACGGCGCGGAGCGCTCCACCGCTGATGACCTTGCCGCCATGCGCCGGGCGTTCGGCTCCTGGAAAAACCGTGACCTGGATGGGGCAGCCTGGGTAGACCAGTTGCGCTCCGGATCGCGACTTTCCCGGCACGACTCGTGACCGCGCTCGCCGACACCTCGGTGCTGATCGACTACCTGCGAGGCCACCAGGACGCCGCCGCACTCTTGGAGCGGGAGCGCGCGGTCGCACCGTTGCACGCCAGTGAGATCACCCGCTTGGAGGTCCTCGCTGGCATGCGCGCTGGAGAAGAGGACGAAACCCGGTCGTTGTTGTCGGCCCTCGCCTGGCATCCGGTCGACGAGCAGGTCGCCGAGGAAGCGGGCGCTCTGGGTCGGCGATGGCTTCCCAGTCATCACACCATCGACAGCGCTGATCTCGCCATCGCAGCCATCGCCATCCGCACTGAGTCGCGGTTGCTGACGTGCAATGTCCGGCACTTCCCTATGTTCCCCGGCCTGCGCGCGCCGTACTGATTGAGGCGATGCCCGGCCCCGCGCGTCGCCGCCCTGGCTGCACAGTCCAGTCGAGCCCGCATGACGTTCCGCTAGCGGACGGGATGGTGACCATGCCCACCCGCCTCCTGAGCTGCGGAGACGGAGGGCGAGCTGTTCAATCCTAAAAGGCGCCCCCGGTAACTTGCTAGGTTCGCCAGCAGGGAATCGACGGAAGAAGGTACCTATGCATGATCCCCGCGTCCTGCTGGAGATGGGCGCCGACGCCGTCCACCGCCTCGCCCGCCGTGGCTACACCCTGGACCTGGTCACGCTTGAGGCACTGTTCTCTCGGCGCACCAGCAGCATCACCACTGCCGATCAGCTCCGCGCCGAATCCAACCGGGTGACACAGGAAGTACAGCGGGCGGCCCGGCAGGGCAGGGATGTCTCGGACCTGAAGGAGCGGGCACGCCGACTCAAGGAGCAGATCCGCCAGGCCGATGCGGAACGTGACCGGGCTGCGGCGCAACTGCGGGACCTGCTGCTCGGGATCCCGAACCTGCCGCTGGATGCGGTTCCCGATGGGGACAGCGAGGACTTTGCCGTGGAGATCCGCCGCCACGGCGACCCGCCCGCGTTCGCGTTTGAGCCGAAGGATCACGTTGACCTCGGCGAGGCCATGGGGATCCTCGACTTCGCCCGGGCTGCCAAGCTGTCCGGCCCGCGGTTCAGCATCGCCCGGGGTGCGGGCGCGGCGCTGGAGCGCGCCCTGGCCGCGTTCTTCCTCGACCTGCACACCCGGCGGCACGGCTACACCGAATACTCGCTGCCCAACCTGGTCACCCGGGAGACCATGACTGGCACTGGGCAGCTGCCGAAATTCGAGGAAGACCTGTTCAAGACGACTGTCGGGTCACGCGACCTGTTCCTGATCCCCACCGCCGAAGTGCCGCTGACAAACCTGTACGCCGGTGAGATCATCGACTCGGCCGCGCTGCCGCTGGCGTTCACCGCGCACACCCCGTGCTACCGGTCGGAAGCCGGTTCCTACGGCAAGGACACCCGCGGCATCCTGCGGCTGCACCAGTTCACCAAGGTCGAGATGGTGCGGATCTGCGCCGCGGACCAGTCGCAGGCCGAGCTGGAGAAGATGATCGGCCATGCGGAGGCGTGCCTGAGGGAGCTGGGCCTGGCCTACCGGGTCGTCATCCTGGCCGCTGGTGACATTAGTTTCGCCGCCCAGGTCACCTACGACCTGGAGGTGTGGCTGCCCAGCCAGCGGCGCTACCGGGAGATCTCCTCATGCTCCGACTGCGGCACGTTCCAGGCCCGCCGCGCAAACATACGCACCCGCGACACGGACGGCACGCGATCCTTCGTCGCCACGATGAACGGCTCCGGCATGCCGATCGGCCGGGCCATGGCTGCGATCCTGGAGACCTACCAGCAGCAGGACGGTTCGGTGTCGATGCCGGACGCGCTCGTCCCCTACCTGGGCTTCAAGGCGCTCAGCCCGGACGGAACGCCGCAGATGTGAAGCTGGTCGGTGGGCCACGAGTACCCGTCCCTGCCAGCGTGGCGGCGGGCATGGCAGGAGCTGGACTGCGACGTCGCAACGTTCCAGCACGCGCCAGACGTCCGGCACGCCCCTGATGCCTTCGACGGGCACCACGGCCCGCTTAACTTGTGGGCGGCCCAGCGATCAGCGTCTCTTCGCGAGACATCCAGCCAGCCGTCGCCAGAGGGAATCAGGCATTTGCCGAGAGCGATCCCAGCGCGCGCCGCCCGCCGCAGGCTGTAGTTGAGGTGTCGTTGATGGGGTCGGGCGCTCGCGGTCCTCGACCAGGCGTTCCTGAACGGCGCCGCGTAGAGAGGCTCGGACGGAGCTAAAAGACTCCCAGTTCATCGAGTTGGAGCAGGCGCTCGGCGCTGGAGACGCAGCCGTCGGCGACGCTGATGGCGTCTTTCGCCTCCGCTGCGGTGATGGGGTCATAGCTGCGAGGGTCGGGGTATTCGGCCTGGTTGCGGCGTCTGCGGAGCCTGTCTAGTGAGGTCAGGCCGGGGACGCCTGGGAACTGGGCTCTGATGGTGTCGACGACGGCGAGATGGCCGCCCGCGGTGGTGGGCCGAAGCCCTTGGTGGTTCAGCAGCGCGGTGGCGCCCTTGCGCGCCGCGTCGTAGGCGAGGCTGTAGGCGGCTTCCGGATCCTGTTCTACGGTCAGCCGGGCGCTGGCGATGTGTCGCCGCGCCGACGCCAGGAGCGCATCTACTGTGTCAGGGTCGCTGACGACTTGTTGCAGATGGCGGGCTTCGATCAGCGTGGTGACCTGGTCGGCGCCCTTGGCCCATCTACCCACGGTCGCCTCCGTCCGGATCGTGCTGGCTGTCTCGCGCGTGCGGCTGGATCTCCAGCAGCGGTGAGGAGCGCAGTTGCCGCGTGAAGCCATCGCTGGCGGCGTGCCACTCTTCGGGGCCTCGGATGACGACGTTGACTTCGCGGCCCAGCCGCCGCTCCGCCCGCCTCGTCGCCTCGTATGCCGCGTCCCGGTCCGGGGCGCCCACGAGGAGAACGTCCACATCGCGTGGCGCGGGGCCGCTCTCACCTGCGTACCGCGCTGCCCATGACCCGAAGATGAAGATCCGCTCGATCCCGTCCACTGGGGTGAACTCTTCCTCGACCACCAGTGGCGGGCCGAACGCTATGAGAGCTAGCTGTGCCAGCGGCCGGAAGTATGGGCTGTCTGTGTTTGCGCGCAGCAGTTTGCTGCGCCCGATGGACCGCGCCAGCACAATGTCAGCGGCCTGCAATCGCCGCACCTCATTGGCTATTGTCTGGTACGGGTGTCCGGTGAGCTCCGCGAGATCATCGACCGTCCGCTCCGTATCGGGGTCGGCGAGCACAAGCGCGAGCAGTTCACCCTGCAACCGGGAGCGGAAGACAGGCAGCAGCGCGGGTGCCTCAGTACGCACAGAGCAACTATCGCTCTATAACTGAGCGATGTCAACCAATAATAGGTTTACTTTGCTTCAGGCATACACCGAGGAGGTGACCTAACGCTTGGCACCACTCCCCGACTTCTGGCTCAACAGCCAGCTCGCAATCTACCTGTACCGCGTGTCCCACGACGAGGAGGAACTCCGGCAACTGGAACACATCGAGCCAGTCCGATCCTGACCGCGCCGGTCAGTGCCGAGTTCGTGCTGACGCGAGCAGCTCGCATATCGCGGCTACCTGCGCCAACTGCCGGGTAAGCCAAGATCACCCAGATCTACGAGGGAACCAACCAGATCCAGCGCGTCGTCATGGCCCGCCAGCTGCTGAAGTAGCAGGTCGCGGTATTTTAGCTGGTCAGCAGGATCGGTTGGATGCGCTGGACGGGTCAGCAACGGCCGCAGCCCACTGCGGGTTGATAGGGCGGAGTCAGGCTCGGCCGCGGAGTTCATCGACTGCGTCGACGGGAGCGATCACAGTCCGCCCGCGCCGTGACAATCTCAAGCCGCCGGTCGAAGTGGCTGCGGGCCTCATCCACCCCGCCGCCGGTGACAGCGCTCATCGCCACAGCTGCAGTGATGATGACGTCGGCGAGTTCGTCTAGGAGGTCATCACGCGTGTGGCAGACCCCTTGCGGCCGTTTAGCCCTCGCACCCCTATCAGCGCTTCGGCTGCTTCGCCGACTTCCTCGGTGAGCTTGAGGAGGCGCATCTCCACCGGCACATCGCCGTGGTACTCGTGGAGGCGCTTGACCTGATCCCACATGATTCCTCCGATGCCGCACTTGGAGTCCCCGCAGTGCCTGGACCCGGCGAGCACCGCGACGCTGCGGGCGTCGGCCATCAGGAACACCGGACCCGCGGCCTTCCGCTCGGGGTCAGGCCCAACAGGATGATCCGGCCGCCCGGGCCGGAGATCTTGCGCTGGGTCCTCGACGGCCTGAACAGGCTATGAGCTGAGCCACCAGCGATGAGATACGTATCGGCACGGAGGCAGCGAATTCCGCACGGCGCGCGGCCATCGGGCTCGGCAAGCGCCAGGTAGGCCCGCGCTGTGCAGGATCGGCCGCGATTGCGTGAACCGGCCGCGGGCGCAGTGCAATAGAGAGCAAATGGGAGACGACGAGCTGATCGCCCGCCTGGCAGGGGGTGACGACGCGGCGCTGCGAGAGCTGTTCGCCCGGCACGCGCCGTGGCTGGCTGCCCGGCTGCGCGCGGTGCTGCCCGCGGCTGACGTCGAGGACGTGCTGCAGGAGACCTTCCTTGCGGTGTGGCGCGGCGCCCGCGGGTACCGGCCGGAAGGCGTGGCTGGCGGCTGGCTGTGGGGGATCGCCCGGCGGCAGGCGGCGTTGTGGCTGCGCCGGCGCGGCCCCGCGGCGCTGCTGTTGCCCGCGGTGGTGGCGGCGGACGGGCAGCACGCGGATGATCCCGCGGAGGCGGCGCTTTCGCGGGCAGATCTCGCCGCCGCCGTCGATGCCCTCGGCCCGGAAGGCGGCCCGGAACGCGAGGTGTGGCGGCTGATGTACGTCGAAGACCGGCCGGTCGCGGAGGTCGCGGTGCTGACCGGCGTTCCCGCTGGCACGGTGAAGAGCCGGGCGCACCGGGCGAGACGGCTACTGCGGGCGGCACTACGTAGCAGCCGTCCGGCAGCGCGTAGCGGCCGTCCGGCACCGCGAAACAGCAGTCCGGCACTGCTGAGCGGTGATCAGGCATCGCGAAGCGGCAATCCGGTACGGCCCGGCGGCCCGGCGGCGGAGGGAGACGGGAGATGAGCGATATGGATACAGGCCAATCCGGCGACAAGTGGTCCGGCCGGCGGCGGGTCCTGGCGGCAGGCCAGGTCGACCTCGGCCGGGTGTGGCTCGGCGTGGCGACGGAGGTATGGCGACGCCGGCCCGGACGGCTTGAGCGCGTGGCGGGGCGGTTGCTGCGCTCGCCGGGCCTGGCCAGGGCGCTGCTGACCACTCCGTCGCTGCTGGTGCCGTGGCTGATCGCCAGCGTGGTGGTGCTCGGTGCGGGAGCCGCTGCGACGCTGGGCACTGGCAAGCCGCTGGTGGCGCTGATGGCGCCGGCCGTCGCGGCGGCGGGTATCGCATATGCCTACGGGCCGGGTATTGACCCGGCCTGGGAGCTGTCGCAGAGCATGGCGGTCAGCGACCGGATGGTGCTGCTGGTGCGTGCGCTGGCGGTGTTCGCGCTGAACGCGGCGCTCGGGCTGGCCGCGTCGGCGGCGTCAGGAACTGCGGCCGCGGTCACGTTCGGCTGGCTGATCCCGATGACCGCGATCTCGGCGCTGGCGCTGGCCGCCGCGACGCTGGCGCGGTCGGCGAACGTGGGGGTGGCGGCGGGACTGGCCGGCTGGCTGATCACGGTCCTGTCCGGCCAGGCGGCCGACGGGCGGTTCTCCGCGGCGGTCACCGACTCTGCCCTGGTGCTTCCCTACCTGGCGTTCGCGGCCTGCTGCGGCGTGATCGTGCTGTACGCGACCCGGACTCCGAGAGGATCATCATGAACGTCGAGATCACCAACCTGACCAGGCGCTTCGGCCGCACGCATGCCGTCGCGGGGGTGAATCTGCAAACCGGGCCCGGAGTGTTCGGGCTGCTTGGCCCCAACGGGGCGGGCAAGACGTCATTGCTGCGGATGATGGCCACCGTCATCCCGCCAACCTCGGGAACGCTGCGGCTGCTCGACCGGGATCCCGGTGCCTACGGGCCGCGCAGGCAGATCCGGCGCCGGCTCGGCTACCTGCCGCAGAACCTCGGCTATTACCCGGGCTTCACGGTGGCTGAGTTCGTCGAGTACTTCGCCCTGCTCAAGGACATGCCGCCGGCCCAGGTGCCCGGTGCGGTAGCGATGGCGATCGAGCGGGTCAGCCTCGGGAACAAGGCGCGGGCCAAGCTGCGCACACTGTCCGGCGGCATGTTGCGCCGGGTCGGCATCGCGCAGGCCATCGTGAACGAGCCGCAGCTGCTGCTGCTGGACGAGCCAACCGCCGGGCTGGATCCCGAGCAGCGGATGCAGTTCCGCGAGCTGCTGCGGGATCTCGGCCAGCGCGCGACCGTCATGGTCAGCACGCATCTGGTCGAGGATGTCGGCACCGCCTGCACCGAGGTTGCGCTGATGGACCAGGGGAAGATCGTCTTCCACGGCACACCGGATGAGCTGACGGTGCGGGGCGAGGGCTACGGCATCGGGGACGCGCCGCTGGAGCGCGGGTACAGCGCGGTCCTGGCGCGGGCGCGGTCATGATCGCCGCGGGAGCCCCGGCTGCCTCCCGGCCGCTGCCGGCCACGCGCAGGCCCGGGCCGGCGGCGGGGCGGCTGCTGCGGCTGGAGCTGCGCCACAACGCGATGCTATGGATGCTGCCGGTGGCCGCCGCGCTGTTCTGGTTCACCGCTTACCGCAAGAGCATGGCCTTGCCGCCGTTGTGGAACCTGCGCACCATGACCATGCAGGGTCCTGCCCTGCTGGATTTCGTGTCGCCGGTAGTCGGCGCGGCTGCCTGGATGGGGTCTCGGGAGGGCCGCCGCCACACCACCGACCTGGTGGCGGGCACCGCCCGGCCGCGCTGGGCCCGCCAGCTCGCCACCTGGGCCGCCACCACCTGCTGGGCGGTGGTCGCCTACCTGGGCTGCGTGGGCGTCCTGTACGGGGTCACCGCGCAGCAGGCTGCCTGGGGCGGGCCGCTGTGGTGGCCCGCCGCGGTCGGCGCCGCGAGCCTGCCGGCGCTGTCCGCACTCGGGTTCGCCGCCGGGACGTTCTTCCCCAGCCGGTTCACCACACCGCTGGTCGCGGTCGCCGCGTTCTTCGCGCTCGGGTTCAGCACGGTGCCGATCCGTGGCAGCCAGTCGTACTGGCAGATCTCACCGGTCGTCGCCGGCCCCTGGGACATCGGGCACGGCGCGGGTGTCGGGACCTTCTACCACTACCTCCCTGACCTGCCCATCGCCCAAGTGATGTTCCTGGCCGGGCTCACCGTGGCGGTGCTGGGCGTCCTGGGCCAGCCGGCCGGCTCCGGCGGGCGGTGGCTGCGGCGGGCCGCCGCAGCCATCACCGCGGCCGGCCTGCTGGCAGCCGGGACCGCCGTCGCGCTGGCCGGCACCGGCCGGATGGACGCGCACGGCATGATCGCCATCCCGGCCCTGCATGATGCGGCCAGCGACCAGCCGATCCGCTACACCCCGGCCTGCAGCCATACCGCGATCCCGGTCTGCCTGAACCCGGCCTACACGAGCTACCTGCCGGCCGTGACGGCCGCCCTAGAACCAGTGCTCAGCCAGATGGCCGGCCTGCCCGGCGCGCCGGTCCGCGTCAGCCAGGCCGCCACGACCTATCAGCAGGGACCAGGCAACAGCGTCGGCATCGGCATGGCGGGCCCGTCCATGACCGGCCGGCCGCCGGTGTTCCACCTAGTCCTCCCCGACCAGCTGCCGGGCCCTACCATGACCACCACCGAATTGGCTGCCGAGCTGCGATCGAACGCCGGGCTTAATATCGTGGCCAACGTCATCGGTGTCCCCCGGTCCGGTGCCAGCCGGGCGCAGCGTGCGGTCATGGCAGCGCTGCTGAAGGCAGCCGGCGGGCCGGTGGTAATCGCCTGCACCGCGGGCCCCGGCTGCCAGCCGGGGCTGCCGGCGCCGGGCTCGGCGGCCTATTCTGCGGCCCAGCGGTTCGCCGCGCTGCCGGCCACCGCCCGGCACGCTTGGCTCGTGCAGCACCTGGCCGCGCTGCGGGCCGGCCAGATCACCGTGGCGCAGCTGCCATGACCGCCGGCGCGGCACGCAAGCCGCGGGGAGTGGCGCCGGACCGGGCAGCGCGGTCGGCCCGGCCGCCGCTGGCAGGCCTGCGCCTGGTGCGCCTGCACCTGGCCAGCCGCCGGGTCCCGGCCGCCCTAGCAGCGTTGGCGGCCTGCGGCGTCGCGCTGCGGGTCGCGCTGCGCTGGAACTGGGACACTTACGGTGCGCTGCAGTTGCCGCTGGTGTTCGAGGCCGGGGCGGCCGCGGTCATCGCAGTCGCCACCGCAAGCCCGCTCGGCGAGCCGGAACGCGCCACCGGCCGGTGGCTGCCTTACCTGCGCCTAGGTGCCGCGCTGGCGCTCACCGCGGCCGCGGTAAGCGCGCTGACGGCCGCCGGGACCGGCGCGCACCTGGCCGGCGGCACCCTGGACGTGCTGCGCAACGTGGCCGGGCTGACCGGCATCGGCCTGCTGTGCGCCGCCGTGCTCGGCGGGTCGCTGGCCTGGGTCGGCCCGCTCGGCTACATGGTGGTCGGCGTATACGCGCTGTACACGGACTGGCACGGTCCGGCCTTGACCACGCCGTGGATCTGGCCGGCCCGGCCGCCGCACGACCTCGGCGCAGCGCTCTGCGCCAGCCTGGTGTTCGCCGCCGGGACGGTGGTCATCACGGTGCGCGGCGCCCGCGATTCCGCCGGCGAGTGACGCCAGCCGGCGGGCTGGCTGCTGCCGCCAGCCAGGTTCATGCCCGGTAGGCCACCGTGGCGTAGAACAAGCCAGCCGCGTTGGCGGCATTGCCAGTGACGAACACCTTCGACCCGCCCGGGCTTACCGCGACGGCCGTGGCACTCGCGCCGCTCGTGCTCAGCAGGGTAAAGCGCCTCACCCACCGGCTTGCGCCAGTGGAGCTGTCGTAGGCCACGGTGGCGTATTCGTACTGGCTCACGTTGCCGATCGGCTTCCCGGCGCTTGCGCCGGTGACGAACACCTTCGACCCGTCCAGGCTCACCGCCATGGAATTGGCGGTATTTCCCCCTTCCGGGGCGCCGTAGCGGGCAACCCAAAGCCTGGCCCCCGTCGCTGGGTCGTAGGCAACCGTCGCGTAGTCCGTGTAACCCGGGCCCCGGGCCTCGCCGCTTGAGCCGGTGACGAAGACCCTGGAGCCGTCCGGGCTCACCGCGATTTTCGCTGCGCCCCCGCCGGACGGGCCGTCGTAGCGGGCCAGCCAGATCCTGGCCCCGGTGGCTGGGTTGTAGGCCAGCGTCGCGTAATCGGAGAAGAGCGGGCCCAGGGTCCCGCTGGCTGCGCCAGTGACGAACACCTTCGACCCGTCCGGGCTCACCGCCACGGAACTGGCCACGCTTGCCGCGGTTCCCGGCCCGTGGTAACGCTGCACCCAGCGCCTGGCCCCGGTCCGGGCAGCATAGCCGACGGTGGCGTAGTCGGAGCGGCCCGTGCTCCCGAAGCTAGCGCCGGTGACGAACACCTTCGACCCGTCCGGGCTGACCGCGAGGGCGTTGGCGAAGTTGCCGGTGCTCCCGGCCGGGCCGGTGTAACGAGCGACCCAGAGCCTGGCCCCGGTGGCGGCGTTGTAGGCCACGGTCGCGTAGTCGTCGGTGCCGGAGGCATCCTGGCTGTAGCCGGTGACGAAGACCTTCGACCCGTCCGGGCTGACCGCGAGCTCGTTCGCGAAGTTCTCCCCGGCCGGGCCGTTGTAGCTGGCTGCCCAGCGCCTGACGCCGCGGGCGGAATAGGCCACGGTGCCGTAGGCCTGGTGGCCGGAGGTGTCGCCGCTGAGGCCGGTGACGAACACTTCCGACCGGTGCGAGCTGGTCGCGATGGAGGTGGCCTCGCTTGCTCCGTTCGAGCCCCGGTAGAGGGCTACCCAGAGCCTGGTTCCCGCTGCCGTCGCGGTGCTCGCCGCGGGTTCGGCCCTTAAGCCGGCGGCCGCCGCATGGGACGTGTTACGCCCTTGCGAGGCCCCGGCCGAGGCGGCCGCGACCGTGGCAGCGACGGCGGGTGCGAGCACGGCGATCGCCAGTGCGATGCGGGCAGCGGGGCGGTGCGTGACCTTCATGACATCCTGCCTCCTCGCCAGGCACCGTAACGGACGATTTCCGCTTTCAGGCCCGCGCTGGGATAAACACCCATAGAGCAGACGCTCCTGGCCGCCGGGAGGTTGACCGCTGCGGCGGGCAGGTGACGCGGCTGCCCGACGATGTCGAAGGCCAGCCCGGCAGCTTTGTCCAGCCGCTTCAAGGCGACCCGCTTCGGGTAGGTGGCAGCAGGCGCGGGCGGTTCCGGCCGGTCAGCGGCGGCCGGTCACAGGCCGAGATCGTCGAGTTGCTTGTGCAGGTCGGCGCGTGGCCCGTCGGCGGCTGACGCCGTCGCTGTACGGCCCGGCCCGCCTGGCGGTCGCGCAGCTGCCTTCGGCCGCCGCTCCCGCAGCAGCCAGCCCGCCAGGACGCCACCGACGAGCCCGCCGATGTGGGCCTGCCAGCCGATGCCCGCGGCCGGCAGCAGCACCGAGAACTGGTACGCGAAGCAGAGCGCCATCACGGCGCCGATCAGCAGGTCGATCGCGTGCCGGTCGAAGATCCCGCGGACCATGATGTAGCCGAAGTAGCCGAACACGACGCCGCTGGCGCCCGCGCCGACCGAGCCGGAGCTCTCGGTCAGCCAGGCGCCCAGCCCGCTGGTCAGGATAACCAGCGCGGTGACTCCGAAGAACTTGGTCACCCCGCGGTAAGCCGCGAGGAAGCCGAAGACGAACAGGGGGCCCGAGTTGCCCTCGATGTGCGCCCAGCTGAAGTGCAGGAACGGCGCAGACAGGATGTCCGGCAGGCTGCCCGCGTCGCGCGGCCTGATGCCGTAGCTCAGGGTGAGCTGGTAGTGGTCGGCCCAGTTGGCGAGCTGGGCTAGCCAGATGACGGCGATGAACCCCACCATCACGAACAGCGCCTTCCTCGCCTCGGCGAGCACGGTGGCCGGATCGCCGGCGCTGACGTTCCAGGTCCCGCGGCGGGCGGGCTGCTGCGTGCTGGCCATGGTTGAAAACTAGCGCCACGGCCCGTGCCACCGGTACCCGCCTGCGGTGGCCGCCGGCGTGTCGCCACGCCGTCCGGGCGCGTAGTGGTGATCACAGCATGAGTGATCTAACGGCTGGTAATTGTTCCATTACGTATTGCCAAACTGTGATCCGCGCGGTGCCAATCGCGCCGCGCCGGCGCAGCTTTTTATGCGGAATCGCTTGGATCACCTCCCTCGGTTCTGGCAATGTGGTGCGCCAACGGCCGCCGGCCCGGAAGCATCCGGGTTCTGCCCCGCCAAATGAACCTGATGGCCTAGTCGCATTTAGGCCAGGCTGTCACGCGACTCGCTGCCCTGTACCGCAGCGGTCCGCGCGCTAAGCGTTCCGCTTGGCGTGCTTGACCGACGGAAGGACTGCATTGTCACGACACCGGAGGCCCGGCCCGGCCAGGACGCGCAAGCACCGGCGGACCGGCGTTTTCCTGCTCGTGATGGCTATGTTCGTGGCCGGAGTCGGCGGCGCGGGCGCTGCGGCCTACCTGGCCCGGGTACGCGGTGGCGGTGCCGATCCCGCGGCGCTGGTGGTGGCGGGCATTCCTGGCACCAGGTCCATCGCCCTGCTTGAGCAGGACCGCCAGCACATGATCCAGATGGACGCCGCCACGAAGACGCTCAACCTGGTGGGCTCGCCCAAGCTGGCCACCAGGCCGTCGGCGGCCGCGACGCCGGGCCCGTCCGCTTCGTCGCCCGGTACGTCGGCGACGCTGCCGAGCGCGCCGCCGCCGGACCCGGGAACAGCCCAGTCGGTCGCCTACAGCATGCTGTCTTCGTTCGGCTGGAACCCGAGCACCTACTTCTCCTGCCTGGACAACATCTGGAGCCGCGAGAGCGGCTGGCGCTACAACGCGGAGAACGCCAGTGGCGCGTACGGAATCCCGCAGGCCCTGCCTGGCTCGAAGATGTCCATCGCCGGGCCCGACTGGCAGACGAACGTGACCACCCAGATCAAGTGGGGCCTAGGGTACATCCAGGGCCGCTACGGCAATCCGTGCGGCGCATGGTCGTTCTGGCAAGCGCACGGCTGGTACTGACCAGCACCGTGATCCCGGCTGCTCGCGGTATGCAGGTGGTATGCGGGCGGCCGGGGGCTTCTGGCATGGGAACCCAGTCACCGGCGACTGCATTGCCATGCGCGGATGATTAAGAAGCTATAAACTCCGCTAACTTGATTTCGCCCGGCCTGGCCAGTAGCGATAACTCCCCGTGATAAGTCGGGTCGTCACTGTTACATTGCGGTGATCTGCACAAGGTGCGCGCTAAGACCGCCGGAAGCGAGCAAAGCCAGATGCGCAAGGCTGTCCACGCCAAAAGTTTCCCAACCGGGACAGTCGGGCTGTGATTTACCTCATACGGCAATAAGGGCGATTGCGGGTACGAACGGGTCATCTGTTCGGCAGTGTGGGTCCCTGACAGCACCCCGCGTGCGTGATGGTTACTTATTCGTAACCCGGCGCCCTGCCCCGCGTCACGTCCGCGCGCCGTGGTCAGCCTGCGGTCCCGCGGGCTGCCACGTCCGGGTGGAAACGAGCGTGTCCCCCCGGCACGCCCGACAAAGGGCTCATCTTGTCCCGTATTCCCTCAAAGCACGGGAAACCCTCACGACTCACGATTGCAGTAGCAGGATCGACCGTCGCGGTGGCGGCGGTCACCTCGGCCACGGTGGCCAGCTGGCCAGTCGGCGCGGCGGCACGGCAGTCGGCCGCCGCGCAACAGAACTCGAGACTGCAGCACACTGGCGGGCCCGCCGCCGCCTCGGCCGCTGAGCCGGGCCTGGCCGCGACTAACGCCGTGGCGGCCGCGGAGACCGCGGCAGGTGCAGGCCCGCACCATAGCACCCAGGCGACGAGGGCTCATGTCATCGGCTACGGGCATATGGGCGGCCGGCTGCTGATCTTCATGCCCGAATTCATGGCGCATCAGGCGCGGCATCGTGCGCTGGAAGCCCGGCGCGCCGCTGCGGCGCAGCGGGCGCGAAGATTGGCCGCGGGGCGCAGGGCGGCCGCTCGCGCAGCCGCGCAGCAAGCTGCCGTGGCGGCGAGGCGCGCGGCACACCGGAGGGCAGTGCGGGCGGCGGCGCCAGCGCCGGCGCCGGCCCAGCCTTCGGGATCACCGCAGCAGATCGCGATGGCGATGCTCGGCTCCTACGGCTGGCCCGCAAGCGAGTTCAGCTGCCTGAACGCCCTGTGGAGCAGGGAAAGCGGATGGAATCCCACCGCCGCGAACGCCAGCGGCGCCTACGGCATCCCGCAGGCGCTGCCCGGTTCGAAGATGGCCAGCGCCGGGGCCGACTGGCAGACGAACCCCGCCACGCAGATCCGCTGGGGGCTCGGCTACATCAAGGGCCTCTACGGCTCGCCCTGCGGAGCGTGGGCGCACTCACAGGCCGCCGGCTGGTACTAGCGAGAGGCGGGAGAACCATGTTGGTCACGTTCAAACGCACGCTCGCGGTCCCGGTGGTGGCTACCGCCGTGATCTTGCCGGCGCTGTCCGTTAACGCGGTGAGCGCCCAGGCGGCGACTACCCGTGGTGCGGCAACCGCCAGCCAGGCGGCCGCGGCCACCCGCGGCGCGGCGGCCGCGCGCGATGTGGCGGCCGCCCGCGATGTGGCGGCCGCGCGTCGTCATCGCCACTCCCGCCGGATGCGGGCCTACATCTGGGCCGCGCACCAGCACGGCAAGCCCTATTGCTGGGGCGGCACGGGCGGCTGCTTCGATTGCTCCGGCCTCGTCATGGCCGCCTACCGGCACGTAGACCTGCACTTCGGCCGGGACACGGCCGAGATGCTGGCCTCGAGTCGGCTGGTCCGGGTGCGCCACCGGCGGGCCAGGAAGGGCGACCTCGCGTTCTACGGACCGGGTCACGTGGAGCTGGTCGCCGGACGCAGGTACACGCTCGGTGCGCTGCATCCTGGCACCCGGGTCGGCTGGCACCGGGCAAGCCGGTGGTGGCACCCGACGATGTATTTCCGGGTCAGGCACGCCGGCTAGCCGGCGAAGCGCTGGCCCTCCCCGGTGTCCCCGGGGAGGGCCAGCCGCATTTTCCGTGACTTCGCCGACTTCGGGTCACCCCGACGTGCGCCGCCTCGCTACGGCGTCGGCGGGAATGTCCGCAGCATCTCCCGGAAGACCTGCGCGGCCGCCGGTGCGTCCCACCTCGGCGCGGCCGCGGTCTTCGGCTCGCGAAGGGTCCGCTGGTAGATGATCCCGCATGGCACGGCGTGACCGCCGCGGGGACGCGGACTTCGTTTGACCGCCACGTCGCTCAAGCAGCTCATCCCGGCTCCCCGCCGCTCGGGCGGCGGGTCATGGCGAGCACGTCAAGAGCCGCGTCGAGCTGAGCCTCGGTGAGATCCCCACGGGCCACGTGGCCGCGGTCGAGCACAGCCTGCCTGATGGTCTTGCCTTCCGCCAGCGCCTCGTGCGCGACCGCCGCGGCAGCCTCGTAACCGATGAACGGGTTGAGCGCGGTGACGATGGCCGGCGACGACTCGGCCAGCCGCCGCAGCCGGGCCGGGTCCGCCGATATCCCGGCCACGCAGCGGGCCGCGAGCAGGCTTGCGGCTGCCGACAGCAGGCTGATCGAGCCAAGCAGATTACGCGCGATCACCGGCATCATGACGTTCAGCTCGAAGTTCCCCGCCGATCCGCCGAACGCTACCGCCGCGTCGTTGCCGATCACCTGGGCGCAGACCTGGCAAACCGCCTCGCAGATCACCGGGTTGACCTTGCCCGGCATGATCGACGACCCGGGCTGCAGGTCCGGGATCCTGATCTCGGCCAGCCCGGTCTGCGGGCCCGAGCCCATCAGCCGCAGGTCGTTGCAGATCTTCAGCAGCGAGACCGCGATCGTGCGCAGCACCCCGCTCGCCGCTACCAGCCCGTCCCGTCCGCCGGCCGCCTCGAAGTGATCTGCCGCCTCGGTCAGCGGCAGGTCAAGGTCGCGGGCCAGCCGGGCGATCACGGCGGGCGCGAATCCGGCCGGCGCGTTCAGCCCGGTGCCGACGGCCGTCCCGCCGAGCGGCAGCGCGCCAACGTCGGGCAGCACTGCCTGCACCCGCCGGATGCCGTTCCGCACGGCGGCCGCGTAGCCGCCGAACTCCTGGCCGAGGGTGACCGGGGTGGCGTCCATCAGGTGCGTCCGGCCGCTCTTCACGAATCCGGCGAACTCAGCGGCCTTCGCCTCCAGCGCCCCGGCCAGCTCGCCGAGCGCCGCCGTCAGCCGCCGGGCCAGCAGCCAGCACGCCGCTATGTGAATAGCGGAGGGGAACACGTCATTGGACGACTGGGATGCGTTGACATGATCGTTCGGGTGGACGGGGCGGCCAGCCAGCCGGGTGGCCAGCGCGGCGATCACCTCGTTGGCATTCATGTTGCTTGAGGTGCCCGATCCAGTCTGGAACACGTCAAGCGGGAACTGGTCCAGGTGACGGCCGTGGGCGATCTCGGCGGCGGCATCGTGAATCGCGTCCGCCATGTCCGCGTCGAGGACGCCAAGCTCGCCGTTGACCCTGGCCGCCGCGCCCTTGATCGACGCGAGCGCGATGATCAGGTCCCGGTGCAGCCGTTCGCCGGAGACCGGGAAGTTCTCCACCGCGCGCTGGGTCTGGGCGCCCCACAGCGCGTCGGCTGGCACCCGGACTTCGCCCATCGAGTCGTGCTCGATGCGGTACCCGGAACCCGGCACTGGCCCGCCTCCTAGCCTGGCGCTGAGCCGAAATCCCGGCCCAGCGACTGCCTGGTGCTGATCCCGTCCGCACTCACCAGGCGGTATTCGGTGCTGTCCGGACCAACCGGCAGCAGGTCGGTGTAGCTGAATTCGGGCATCGATGGCTCATCCTCGTGCGGGATCCTCGGACGGTGCCCATCGTAGATCGCGCAGCCGGCCGCCAGGACCTGGCACCGGTAGTCAGAACTGGGCTTTAACGGGATCCCGCCAGGCAACTGCCGCAGGCTTGCGGATTGCCCGCCGGGAGCAGGACCAGCGCACGATTTCCGGTCCCGGGCGAGCCCGGCCCGGCAGGCCCGCGGCGGCCGGGCGCTGGGGCAGAATGCCGGGCATGACGGCAAATCTGAGCTGGTCGGAGTTCGGGCGGCAGCGGCCCGACCTTGCCGAGGCCGGCCGTGCCCTGTTCTACCAGGTCGGCGTGGGGCTCGCGTTCCTGTCCACGGTGCGGGCGGACGGCGGCCCGCGGCTGCACCCGATGTGCCCGCTGATCGTCGGCGGCGCGCTGGTTGCGCACATCATCCCATCGGCCAAGCGTGACGACCTGCACCGTGACGGCCGGTACGCGATGCACTCGTTCCCGTGTGATGACAATGAGGACGCGTTCTACATCACCGGCCGCGCTGCCCTGGTCGGCGACGCATCGCTGGCCCGGGGGGCACTGCGCAGTTCCTTGCTGAGCGCGACATGCCCGCCGAGCCATCGGGCTTCGGCGATGGGGAGTTCTTCGAGTTCCGGCTCAGCCGGTGCCTGCTGACCAGGACGGACGGCCACGGCGACTGGCATCCCCGGCACACCACCTGGTCCGCCGCTGCCGGGCCGGGGAATGGCGACGGCCACCCTGGGTAGGTGCCCTGCATCCAGGCGCGGCGCCGCCGGCCCGTGCCGGGCGAAGCGAGGATGTGGCGAACATGAGCATCTCAGCAGCAGGTAGTGCCGTTGACGTGACCGAGGCGGCCCGCCAGCTTGAGCAGGCCACGCATGACGCGAGGGTCGCATACGACTGCATCGAGCTCGGCGAGCTCGACCGGGCGCATACGCACGCGATCACCGCGCGAGCGGCGGTCGACGCCGCGGAGACCGTCCTGCGGGCGGCCCTCGCCAGCGGCGCCAGCGTCACCGCCGAGCTGTAACCGCCGCCCACCGCCCCGCGTGGCCGCCCGCCCGCCGCGCGTGGCCGCCTGCCCCGCGTGGCCGTTCGCCTCGTATGGCCGGCCGCCCCGTGTGGCCGCCCGCCCGCCCGCCGCGCGTGGCGTGGCCGACTGCCCAGCCAGACGTCGACGGGGCGCTAGACGCCCCCCACCACGATTCAGGCCGGGCCCGGCCGGCGTCACGCCAGCAGGGCGCGGAGGGCGTCTTTGAACCGCTCCGCGCCGGCCTCGCCAAGCGGCCCGAGGAACCGGCGCTCCGCGTCGTCGGCAGCCCAGGTGGCGCCGGCCAGGGTCTCGCTGCCCGCAGCGGTCAGCTGCACGATGTTCTTGCGCCGGTCGTCGGGCAGCGGGCGGCGCTGCACAAGGCTTTTGCGCTCAAGCCCGTCAATCAGCGCGACCATCGTGGTCCGGTCGATTCCGAGACGGCGCGCGACTTCCTGCTGAGACATCATCTGCTGGCCGCCCAGAGAGGCAAGCACCGCGAGTTCCCGCCCGTCGATCCCGTACGGTGCCAGCGCGGCCCCCGCTAGTCCGGCGAAGCTCAGCTGCGCATGCTTGAGCAGGAAGCCGAGCCGCGCGGGGACGAGCGCGCCCGGCTGCTGTCCCGGCCCTCCGCCGTCCGCTGCCTCCGTTGACACGCAGTGATCCTATCGCTAGTCTGATCGTCAGCATTACTGATGATCAGTCATACTGACATTCAGTAGGACACGGGTGACCGGCAGGCGCCCCTATGACATTCTCTTCATGCCATTCCAGGGCGGGCTGCCCAGGCTCGAAGCGGCCGCGGCGCTCCTGCCCAAGCTGCGCACGCTCGGCTGAGCACCACGGCCCGCATCCTGCCTGCTATTCCTGCGCGGCAAGCCGGCCAACATCCGGGCCGAGTGCCGTGTGCACATGACGGCCGACCAGCGGCGGCACGCCGAGCTCGTCGTTGAGTTCCACGTGCCCAGCAGATCATGAGCTTCCCTCCGCGGTATACGTTGCGATCATGCAGGATGATCCGGCGGCGCGGGCCGCGGAGCTGGCCGGAGCCTGGCTTGGCTCGCTGCGCGAGCGGCCGGTGGGCATCCCGGTCGGGCCTGCCGAGCTGCGTGCCAGGCTCGGCGGGCCGCTAGGCGAAGCAGGCCAGGAACCGGTCGGCCTGATCACCGAGCTCGCTGCCGCGCTGGAGCCTGGCCTGGTGGCGACCGCCGGGCCGCGTTACTTCGGCTTCGTTACCGGGGGCAGCCTGCCGACCGCGCTGGCCGCCGACTGGCTCGTGTCGGCCTTCGACCAGAACGCCGCGATGTACGTCATGTCGCCCGCTGCCGCGGTCGTCGAGGAGATCACGGCCGCCTGGCTGCTCGACCTGCTCGGCCTGCCACCGCAGGCCGCGGTGGGATTCGTGACCGGCGCCCAGATGGCCAACTTCTCCTGTCTCGCCGCCGCCAGGAACGCGCTGCTGGCGGCGGCAGGCTGGGACGTGGCCGCGGATGGCCTGCGGGATGCTCCCGAGCTGACGGTCGTGGTGGGGGAGCAGGCTCATGTAACGCTGCTGCAGGCGCTCCGGCTGCTGGGCCTGGGCACCGCCCGTGCCCGCCGGGTCGCAGCCGATGACCAGGGCCGCATCATCGCGGGCGAACTGCGCCGGGTGCTCGCGGATGCACCCGGTCCGGTGCTGGTCTGCGCGCAGGCAGGCGAGGTGAATACCGGCGCCTTCGATCCGCTGCCAGAGATCGCCGCCGCGGTCAGCGAGCACGGCCGGGCGTGGCTGCACGTGGATGGCGCCTTCGGGCTGTGGGCCGCGGCCAGCCCAGCGCTGCGCGGACTCACCGCCGGGGCCGAGCTGGCCGACTCATGGGCCAGCGACGCCCACAAATGGCTCAACGTGCCCTACGACTGCGGCCTCGCGATCGTCCGGGACCCGGCCGCGCTCACTGCTGCCCTCGGCAAGAACGCCAGCTACCTGCCAGCCTCCGCGCTGCGCGACCCCTTCGCGTTCACCCCGGAAGCCTCCCGCCGGGCCCGGGCGCTCCCGGTGTACGCGGCGCTGCGCTCACTGGGCCGCCGCGGCGTCGCGGAACTCATCGAGCGGTGCTGCGCGCTGGCCCGGCTCGCGTCGGCCGAGCTCTGCAGCGGCGGCACCGCAGAGTTGCTGAACGACGTGGTGCTGAATCAGGTGCTGTTCCGGGTGCCCGGCGCCCAGCCCGCAGCGGTGATCGAGCGGGTCCAGCGCGGCGGCACCTGCTGGCTGGGCGGCACTAGCTGGGGTGGCGAGCCGGCCATCCGCTTCTCGGTCTCGAACTGGTCGACAACCGAAGACGACATCCACCAGTCAGTCGCTGCCATCCGCGCCGCGATCAACGCGGTCAGAACCAGCTGAGCCGTAACCGGCGGGCCGTAACCGGCGGGCCGTAACCGGCGGGCCGTGCCGGTCCCGCTGGCGGCAGCGCCCGGCCCGCCGCGAGGATGCACCGCGGGCCGCCGGGCCGCTGCCGCGCCCGGTGCGCTGGTGCCCGGTGCGCTGGTGCCCGGTGCGCTGGTGCCCACGGCATGCTCATCGTGGACATACCGGCCGCCGCGTAGCGATGACGTGGCCGCGGCGATGACGAGCACCGCGATGGCCATGCCGAACACGATCACCAGCCCGTGATGGAATGGCCCGGAGATCAGCTGCGGGAAGAAGTGCTTGCCGGTGAGCCGGGCGGAGCTGGCCGCAGGAAGGTGCGCGAGTACTCCGGTCGGGGCCAGCAGCTGACGGACCGGGTTGATGCCGAGGAACGCGGCGAACAAGCTGCCCACTGGCGGCAGGCTGGCGATCTGGTGCGCCGTGCCCGACGGCACGCCCTGGGCGATGAGCCCTCGGCTGAGCGTCGACGGCAGCGCACTTGCCAGCCCGGCGATCATGAGTGAGAAGAAGACGCCGATTGACAGCACGAAGCCAGAGTTCTGGAACGTGGCTAGCATCCCGGATGCGGCGCCGCGCTGCCTGGCCGGGACGCTGTTCATGATCGCGGCCGCGTTCGGCGCGGAGAACAGGCCCATCCCGGCGCCTGCCACGAAGATCAGGACCGCGAACGCCGCGTACCGGAAGTCGGTCGGCAGCACCAGCAGGCCGCCGAAGGCGGCGGCCGACACCAGCAGCCCGCCGGAGGCGAACGCGCGCGCGCCGTGCTTGTCGGACAGCCAGCCGGAGACCGGCCCGGAGACGACGAAGCCGCAGGTGAGCGGCAGCAGGTAGATGCCGGACCAGAGCGGGGTGTCCTTGAAGGCATAGTTATGCAGCGGCAGCCAGATGCCCTGCAGCCAGATGATCAGCATGAACTGCAGGCCGCCGCGCGCGATCGAGGCAAGCAGTGTCGCGGCGTTCCCGGCCGCGAAGGCCCGGATCCGGAGCAGCTTCAGGTCGAACATCGGCGCCTCGACCCGCTGCTCGACCAGGCAGAACGCGGTCAGCAGCACGACGCCGCCGATCATGCCGGTCAGCACGACCGGGCTGGTCCAGCCCATCGAATGACCGCCGTAGGGCTGGATGCCGTAGGTGATTCCGGTCAGCAGGGCGATCAGGCCGACCGCGAAGGTGATGTTGCCCAGCCAGTCGATCCTTGCTCGCGTACGCAGGCCGGTCTCCCGCAGGCTCAGGATGGACCAGATCGTGCCGCCGATGCCGATCGGCACCGACACGATGAACACAAGCCGCCAGTCGACGGCAGCGAGCACGCCGCCGAGTATCAGGCCGAGGAACGAGCCGGAGATGCCAGCGACCTGGTTGATCCCCATGGCCGTGCCACGCTGGTGAGACGGGAACGCGTCGGTCAGGATCGCCGGCGAGTTGGCCATCAGCATGGCGCCGCCGGTTGCCTGCAGGACCCGCCAGCCGATCAGCCAGAGCGCCCCGGCTGGCCCGGTGAAGGGGTCGAACGGCAGCGCGAGCGCGCCGAGACCGAAGATCGCGAAGCCCATGTTGTACATCCGGACCCGGCCGTAGATGTCGCCGAGCCGCCCGAGCGTGACGACGAGCACCGCCGAGACCACCAGGTACCCCATCAGCATCCAGAGCAGGTAGCTCACGTTGCCCGGCTGGAGCGGATCCAGGTGGATTCCGCGGAAGATGGCGGGCAGTGAGATGATCACGATGGAACCGTTGACGGTGGCCGCCAGCATGCCGAGCGTCGTGTTCGACAGCGCCACCCACTTGTAATGGGTGCCGCGGAACCTGGCTGCCATCGCGGCTGGCCCCGCGCTGCCGTCCATAGGCTCGTCCACGATGTGATCTCCCTGCACCCCGGCTCGATACTTGCTTTCCCCAAACTAACAGACCTGGCTTCGGGTCAGGAAGTGCCGCGGGCCTGGCCGGCCGGTGTATCCCGCCCCTCGGGGTGTCCCCGGCCGGGCGGGATACAGCGGCCGGGGTCTGCACAAGGCGAAATACGCGATAAAGTCACGCCATGCTGAATAGCCGCGCCCTGCTGATCCGGCTGCGAAGCATGGTCAATAGCACGGTCAGGAGGAGGCTGCGCGGCGTAGATGTTTCCAGCTTCCAGGGAAGGCCCGCACAATGGCGGTCCGAGGCAGGACGCTTCGCCTGGGCGGCCGTGAAGATCACCGAACTGGAGCCAAACGGCACCCGGTACGTGAACCCGTACGCCGCAGCCGACTGGGCTTTCCTGCACCGGCATCAGAAGGTCCGGGTTGCCTATCTGTTCGGGCACCCATCGGTCAGTTCCACCGAAACGGTGTCGTTCTTCCTGCATGAGATCCGCAAGCTCGGCCTGCATGACGGCGACGGCATTGCCCTGGACATCGAGGTCACCGACGGCCGTAGCCCTTCGGAGGTCGATGCCTGGTGCGCCCGGGTGACGTCCGAGCTTCGGCACAAGACCATGCGGCACCCGGTCGTCTACACGTTCCTGTCCTTCGCCAGGGCGGGAAACTGCAACCGGCTCGGCCACCTCCCGCTATGGATCGCCGATCCCTCGTCCAGGGCCGGCCATCCGCGGGTACCGCATCCATGGACGACCTGGACCATGCATCAGTACAACATCACCGGGTCAATCGACCGCGATCTGGCAAAATTCACCAGCCGAGCCGCAATGGCCGCGGCGCTCGGGAAAGAGAAGGTGCCGCACTTGAAGAACCTGGGCGGGTCGAATACCTCCGCGCTAGCCTCCGTCCGCTGGGACAACGGCGACACCGTCGTCGCCGGGATCGGCCAGGACGGGTTCATCCGGGCCATCCGCTGGGCAAACGGCAACTGGGGCTCATGGCATGACATCACCACGCAGAAGGCGCTGCATCCGCCGGCGATGATCGCCTGGGGCAGGGGGCACGGCCACCTGTACTTCACGAATGAAGCCGGCGAGGTCATCGAGATAGGCACCGGCGACTTCGGTAAGACCTGGACCAGCTGACCCTGCAGTCCCGGGCCGTGCGAGCAGCGGCCCTGCGGGGGGCCGTCCGGTATCTTCGGCATGTGGCATCCCGTCTGCCGCCGCGTGACCTGCGGGCCTCCGACACTGACCGGGAGCGCGTGGTCACCGTGCTCACCGAGGCTACGGCTGACGGCCGGCTGACACCCGGAGAACACGCGGAACGGGCCGAGCGTGCTTACTCTGCTCGCACGCTGGGTGAACTCGCCGTGCTGACGGCCGACCTGGCAGCGCCCTCCGCCCAGCCGATCCGGCTCGATGGCCGGCGGCCGGTAGCGGGGATTTTCGCCAGGGAGCGCCGCGCGGGGCGGTGGGTCGTGCCCGATAACCTCGTGGTGACTGCGGTCTTCGGCGAGGTCGTACTCGACATGCGCGAGGCTCTGCTGCAAAGCCTGCACGTCACGATCTACGCGACCGTCGTCGGCGGCCGGCTGGACCTGATCGTTCCGGACGGCGTCGCCGTGGTCATGACCGGCACCGCCATACTCGCCCGGCGGCGTGGCGGCGACCCGCCGCCCGCCCGGCCAGGCGCGCCCGTGATCGAGGTCCGCACGCTGGCGCTCGGCGGCCGGGTGCGGGTCGTGACGCCGCGCCGCGGCCGCTGGTTCGGCGGCCTGCGCCGGGGCAGGACGAGCCGGTAGCCAGCCCAGGTCACGCGCGTGCAGGTCCCACCGAAGATCTCACAGCCAATCTCATACCACCACGGCCCAGGGCGCGCCAGGCTCCGCCCGGAGCCCGACGGCGGTATCTGATGGGGTCTCGGATTTGCGTGGCCCCCAGGCAGTTGCCCAGTCGGTCACCTTGGATATGACGGCGCGGCGCCTCCTGCCAGGCCGGGCATATGGTCACCGCCATGACGTTGGCCCGCAAGCCACCCGAGCACCTGACGCCTCGGCTTTCTATCGCGGGGACGACAGGTCGCCGTGACCGGCCACTGTGGTTCAGGGGACCACTGGTAAGAACGTGAGACCTGCCAGGCTCTGGTGGGACAGCGGCAGAGGGCGTAGCGTCACGTACAAGGCTGCCTGCCCGGAATACTCCGCAATGCTGCCTGCCGGCCGGGGGTGGATCGATGAGCAGCCATTTAGCACTATGTGAGCACCCATGCAGGTAAAGCTCCCCAAATGGCTCTGGGTGGTCCTCATACTCGCGCTATACATGACGGTTAAGGCACCACACACATTACTCGCGGTGCTGGGCGTACTCGGGCACATCACCGCTGTGGTCGCGAACGGAGCCGTGCAGTTCCTGGCCGCCCTGACCAAGAAGGGCTCCTAGTGCTCGCAGCGGCGCCATCCGCAGTTGCCGGTCCTGACACCGGGCTGTCGGTGGCTGCAGCTTCCTGGGCGTCCGGGGACTGGTCGCCGCCGCCCGGCGCTTACTGGCCCGCTAGTCGTCGCCGTCGAAGTTGATGGCGCTGTAGGCGTTGAGCTTCCACAGCTGGTGGTCGCTGCGGATATTGCGGATGGTGCCCGAGCGCGCGCGCATGACCAGCGAGTGCGTGCTGGCCCCGCCGGCCCGGTACCGCACCCCGGCGATGAGTTCCCCGTCGGTGATTCCGGTGGCAGCAAAGAACGCGTCGTCGGAGGCAACAAGATCGTCAGTAGTGAGGATCCGGTCGAGGTCATGGCCCGCCTCGACGGCGCGGCCTCGCTCGGCATCGTCGCGGGGCTCGAGCTTGCCCAAGATGATGCCGCCCAGGCACTTGACCGCACAGGCCGCGATGATTCCCTCGGGCGTGCCCCCGACGCCGAGTAGCAGGTCGATCCCGGTGCCATCGCTTGCGGCCATGATGGCCCCGGCCACGTCGCCGTCGGTGATGAGCTTGATCCTGGCGCCCGCCGCCCGGACCTGCTCGATCAGGCCCGAGTGCCGGGGCCGGTCCAGGATGACTACCGTCACGTCATGCGGGGAGCCGCCCTTGGCCCGCGCGACGGCCGCGATGTTGTCGGCCGCGGGCGCCGCTAGATCGACGACGTCCGCCGCGGCCGGGCCGGTGACGAGCTTGGACATGTAGAAGACGGCCGACGGGTCGTACATGGATCCGCGGGCGCTTACGGCCAGCACCGAGATCGCATTCGGCATGCCGTTCGCTGCCAGCCGGGTGCCGTCGATCGGGTCCACGGCCACGTCACAGGCCGGCCCGCTGCCGTCGCCGACCTCTTCGCCGTTGTACAGCATGGGCGCGTGATCCTTCTCGCCCTCGCCGATGACGACCGTCCCCTTCATCGACACCGTGTTGATCAGCAGCCGCATCGCGTGCACGGCGGCCCCATCCGCGCCGTTCTTGTCACCGCGGCCCACCCAGCGTGCGGCGGCCATCGCGCCGGCCTCGGTGACCCTGGCGAGTTCCAGCGCCAGGTTCCGGTCCGGTGCGTGCCGCGCGGGCTCCGGCGAAGCCTGGCCAGGCTCGGGAGCTACCTGGCTGGGGTCAGCCGCAAGCTGGCTAGGGTCGGGCAATACCTGGCCGGGCGGCCCGGATTCGGCCGGCATCGCAGCGGACTCGTGTTCCGTCATGGCGGATACGCCCTCTCTCTCAGCCGTGCTGCGATCCTATGCAGCCGACTGGCCGGCGTAGCCTGGTGCCCAGCGTGGCTGACTGTAAGGAGCGCTGCTGAACCGAATGACAACTGGCCAGGCACCGCCTGTGGCGCGGACTTCGGAGCGCGGCGCGGCCACCCGGAGCGGACTGCTCGCGGCCGCCCGCGAGGTCTTCACGTCCGTCGGCTACGCGCAGGCCGGCGTGACGGAGATCGTCACCCGGGCCGGTGCCAGCGTCGGCAGCCTTTATCACCATTTCGGCGGCAAGGCGGACCTGTACGTGACGCTGTTCGAGGAACTCCACCGCGACCAGGTGGAGCGCACCCGGCTCGCCGTCCGCCGTGCCCGCGACGACGGAGTCCTGGATCCGAGGCAGCTCTTTCTGGCCGGCGCGCGCGGCTACCTGGACGGGTGCGTGGCGCAGCGCGAACTGTCCGCGCTGTTCGTGCGCGGGGACAGCCCGCCCGGATTCGACCTGGTGCGGCGGGCGAGGCTGGTCGAATGGTCCGGGCGGAACGCCGAGTTCTTCGCCCGCAGCGGCGAACCGCTGGATGAGGCAGTCTCGATCGTGATGACCGGCGCCCTGATGCTGGCGGTCGCCGAGATCTCGCTCAGCGCGGATGCCGAGCACGCGCGCCGGATCGTCGATGGCGTGATCCAGGTCTTGTCGAGGATCGAGATTCCGTCGCCGTAACACGCCCGCGCCGCCCGGTCTCGCCAGCCCTGGCACTCAGAATGGCGCCGCCGCGTCGGCGGAGCCATCACCGCGCTGCGCTATCGCGGTAGCCAGCCGCGCGCGGGCGCCTTCCAGCCATTCTGCGCAGATGTCGGCGAGCCGCTCGCCGCGCTCCCACAATTCCAGCGACTGCTCTAGCGTCAGGCCGCCCGCCTCGAGCCGCTTGACCAGCTCCGTCAGCTGGTCGCGGGCCTGCTCGTACGGGAGCGGGGGTGGCTGCCGCGGGTCGGCGCCTGGACCGGGCTTGGCTGACGCGGCCGGGTCCGGAGCGGCCCGGCGGCTGGTCTCACCTCTCGCGGTCCCTGGCGGGTCTTGCGCGCCGCGGCTTCCCGTCACGATGCCCACCTTAGCCATGCCGCTGGGCCGTCGGCCCGGCAGCGGCCGGCTTTGCCTGTCGCGGTCATCCTTGCCCGCGCCCGTGCCGCGGACATGGCGGCCAGGTTGCCAGGCCGCCGGAGCACAGCCCGGATCGCGGCCTGGATGACCCTGGCATAGAGCCGCCCGCCCGGCGGCCGGGGATGCACGCCGTCATCCCAGAGCAGGCTGGTGCGGTGCTCGATCGCGGCCAGCCAGTTGGCGACCACCACGTTCGGGTGATGGCGGGCGGCCGCTTCGAGTGTGCAGTTAACCTCGTCCTGCCACGGCCGGGGCACGAAGGTGTTCACGAGCACAAGCCGGCGGTGCTGGCCGATGATCGCCAGCAGCTGGCGGATCTGGGCGCCGGCCACAGTCCCGTTCGTGCCGAGACCCACGACCACGATCCGGCGCAGCCTGCCGGTGCTGGCCAGATCCTTGATGACCTGGAGCCCGGCACTCATCTGACGGCTGACAAGCGCGTCGATGTAGATCCCGGGCAGGGCGGCGTGCAGTTCGGCAGCAGAGGCGAGCATGACCGAGTCGCCGATCGCGGTCACGCTGGCGCCGCGGATTCGACGATGACGGGCTGCCGCCGGATGCTTCCGGCCGCCCGCCAGGCCGCTGGCCTGCCCGATGGCCGCGCCTGCGGTGCCTGCGGACGGTGCCAGTGCGGACGGTGCCAGTGCGGACGGTGCCAGTGCGGACGGTCCTCGTGCGAGGGGCATTTGCGCGGCTGGGCCGCGTGCTCGCGGTTCCCGGGCTGCTGGTCCGTGCGCGTGCGGTGACGGCACCTTCGCTGGCTGGCTGGTCCGGGAGGTCGCGCTGATCAGCGAGCCCGCCGCGATCTGCTGCTGCAGCGTCAGCTCACCCGGCGCGTGCAGGACGCCGTATCCCGCGGTGCAAGCGACCGTCATGACCGCGACCGGAATCGTGACTGGCAGGGCGCGCGTCGGCGAGCGCCGGGCCGCGGTCAGTGCCTCGGCAAGGTAGCTACGGTAGGCGCGCAGCGTTGCGCCCGCGCCGTCGCGCATGATCGGCGCCTCGATCCAGCGCCAGGAAAGAGCCGCCAGCGTGATCGACAGCATGGTCTCCAGCAGGCGGGCCCGGAACCCGGCGGAACCTGGGCCGGCGACGACGGCAGCGAGCGCGATCACTGGCCAGTGCCAGAGGTAGATGCCGTAGGACCGGATTCCGAGCCAGCGCAGCGGCTGCCAGCTGAGCATCGCGGCGACGGTCCCTGTGCTCGCGGCGGCGACGACCACGCAGCCCGCGGCCAGCGCGGTCAGGATCAGCCCGCCTGGGTACAGGGCCGGGTCTGCGCCCCGATAATGACCCATAGCCCAGGCGAGCAGCGCGAGCCCGGTCACGCCCGCCGCGTCGAGACGGCCTGCGTGGCCCGGCGATGCGTCGGTGAGTCGTGCAAGTGGCCAGGTCAGCGCCAGTGCGGCGCCCACCAGGAGCGCGCTGGCGTGCGTATCCGTCCCGTAGTAGACCCGGGACGGATCGGAGCCTGGCGCGTATAGCACGGCCATGGCCGCGGCTGAAGCGGCAGCACCGAGCCAGGCGATGGCCGCCCGCTTTCTCCTGCTGCCGAAGCTGGCGGCGACGACCGTCAGGACAACCGGCCAGATCAGGTAGAACTGCTCCTCAACCGCAAGTGACCACAGGTGCCGCAACGGCGGCGGCGGGCCGAATGTCGCGAAGTAGGACTGCTGATGCAATGCCTGCCACCAGTTGCTTGTATAGCTGAGCGCACCGAGTAGGGCTGGCCTTAGCGCGCTGATCTGGTCAGGCGCCAGGACGGCCACCCCGGCGGTCACCGCCAGGAGCATCACAGCGAGCGCAGGAAGCAGGCGGCGCGCCCGCCGGATCCAGAACGTACGCAGGTCGATCCGGCCGGCCGTGTCCCGCTGGGCGACGAGCAGATCGGTGATGAGATAACCGCTCAGCACGAAGAAGATATCGACTCCGAGGAAACCGCCGGGCATTGCCGGATTGCGCTGGTGGAAGGCAATCACGGCAAGCACCGCCAGGGCGCGGACGCCGTCCAGTCCTGTTGCGCGCGCGGCCGGCCGCCGGCGCGCTTCCGCTCGTGTTCTCGAAGGTGTTGCCGCCAACACGCGTAGCCCCCTGAGCTGGCGAATCACTGTCATCCATACGGACGGACATCGGTATGCCTGATGTCACTCTGTAGCCTGGGTAATATCGTGGATGGCGGCCAAGTGAGCATGCTGCCATTGCATCTATTACGCCTTCGGCGCAGAGTGCGACAATGATCTATTCGCCGCTTGGCAGCGAACGGAAACGCCACTTACGGTCATCGGCCAGGATGACTTTGCTATAGGTTCGGTATTGCCGTCGGCTGGTGCGCCGTCGCGGTCAGCTGGCCTTCCGCCAGCCGGACCGTGAGCATTTCGCCGTCGGCTACCTCGGCCGCTGCGCGCACGACGCTGGCATCATCGTGCTGGACGATCGCGTAGCCCCGGTGCAACGTGGCGGCGGGGGAGAGGGCGACCAGCCTGGCCCGGGTATGGGCGATATCGTCGGCGGCCCGGTCCAGCCTGGCGGATAGGCATCGGCGTGCCCGCTGCGCCAGCCCGAGCACCTGCTCCTGGCGTCGCTCGATTTCCCGGACCGGGGCGGAGATCGCCGGCCTGGACCGGATGTCCGTGAGCCAGGCGAGTTCGCGGTCCAGCCTGCCTGCCAGCCTGCGGCGGGCGCGTGCCCGCAGCTGGGCGATGAGCTCAGCCTGCTCAGCCACGTCGGGCACGACCCGGCGCGCGGCGTCGGTGGGGGTTGACGCCCGGACATCAGCGACCTGGTCAAGCAGCGGGACGTCCTGTTCGTGGCCGATGGCGCTGACCACGGGGGTCTGGCAGGCTGCCACGGCCCGGATCAGCGACTCATCGGAGAACGGCAGCAGGTCCTCGATCGATCCGCCGCCGCGGGCGATGATGATCACGTCCACGGCGCGGTCGGCATCGAGGCGCCGCAGGGCCTCGGTGACCTCATCGGCCGCATAGGTGCCCTGCACGGCGACGTTCTCCACCCGGAACCTGACCGCTGGCCACCGTCGGGCGGCATTGCGCAGGACGTCCCGCTCGGCTGCGGATTCGCGCCCGCAGATCAGCCCGACCGTTGCGGGCAGGAACGGCAGCGGCCGCTTCCTGGCTGCAGCGAAGAGTCCCTCGGCCGCCAGCGAATGGCGCAGCCGTTCCAGCCGGGCTAGCAGTTCTCCGATCCCGACGGCGCGGATCTCGATGGCCGTCAGCGCGAAAGCGCCCCGGTTGATGTTGAAGTCCGGCTTAGCCCAGACGACTACGCGGGCGCCTTCCCCGGGCGCTGGATCGTTGGCGTCGAGCACCGCCCGCGGGCACATCACCCGCACCGATACGGCGGCGACCGGATCACGCAGCGTCAGGAAAACCGTGCCGCCGCGCCGGGTCAGCTCCGCGATCTGGCCTTCCACCCAGATCCGGCCGAGGCGGCCGATCCACTCGCCGACCAGGCGCAGCACGGTGCGAACGGGGACCGGCGATTCCGCGGAGTTCTCCAGCGGCATGGCAGTCTCAGCTCGCCGGGAGCGCGCCGCCGGTCAGGCCTCGCCGCCTTCGAGCTTGGCGATGCGCCGCTCGAACATGGCCAGCACGGCAGCACGGCCCGCATGGGTGCTCTCGTAGTCGACCAGCGCGCGTAGCTGAGCCGTGTCGAGACTGCGCATGCGGGCCCGGAGGGACGCGATCGGGAGCTCGTCGTAGCTGGCGAGCGGCAGGCCGTCGGCCGCAGGTGCACCGGCCGGAGGGGCCTCGGCCGCTTCGGCAGGGGCCTGGGCGGCGGCGGAGGGCCTGGCGGGCGCAGAAGCCTTGACGGCCGGGGCCTTTGCAGCCGGGGCTTTGGCGGCGGATGGCCTGGCGCCGGCGGGCCTTGCGGCCGGGGCCTTTGCAGCCGGGGCTTTGGCGGCGGATGGCCTGGCGCCGGCGGGCCTTGCGGCCGGGGCCTTGGCGGCGGGCTGGGCGGCGGGTGCCTGGGCGGCGGCGGGCGTTTCCGGCGGGGCGGGAGCAGGCGCTTCGGCGGTGGCAGCCAGAGCCTCGCCTGCTGGCTGCGGGCTAGCGCCGGACGGCGCGCCTTCCCCGTCGGCGGGCCGGTTCCTGATCCGGTCCGCGACGAGCAGTACCTGGCCGATTCCGGCGAACACGGCCCGCAGCGCCTGGGCCGGGGCTTCCTTCATGCGTTCGGTGACCTGCGGGACGCGCATCTCGATCCTTCTTCCTACGGACGTGCCCGTGCAGCGGCCGGACACCATGGGCTGCCCGCGGCGCGCAGGGCATCCCCTCGGGGCGATTCTGGTCATCGGCCTGCTGCGCGGCAAGGGGGCAACAGCAAGGGGGGCTATTGTCGCAGCGGCGCGGCTTTAGCGGAACCCCCGGCGCGACCCGGCCTCCTGCGGTCTTGGCCGGCCGCGGGGCTGTCCGGCAGCGGGATCTACCGGCAGCGGGAACCTCGGGCAGCGGGAACCTCCGGCAGCCGGATCTACCGGCAGCGGGGATCGTCCCGGCAGCGGGAACCTCCGGCAGCCGGATCTACCGGCAGCGGGGATCGTCCCGGCAGCGGGATACTCCGGCAGCGGGCCGTCCGGCAGCGGGACCCTGCAGTACCTTCCCGGCGGTCACCTACCATGGGACACATGCCCGACCCGAACCTGCGCGTCCTGCTCGCCAGACCCCGCGGCTACTGCGCCGGAGTTGACCGGGCCGTGCAGACCGTCGAACTCGCGCTTGAGCGCTTCGGCGCGCCCGTCTACGTACGCAAGCAAATCGTGCATAACACGCACGTCGTCCGCTCGCTGGAGGAACGCGGGGCAGTCTTCGTCGAGGAAATCGCGGAGGTGCCCGAGGGCTCGGTCGTCGTCTTCTCCGCGCACGGGGTGGCGCCGCAGGTGCGCCAGGACGCCAGCGACCGCAACCTGCACGCCATCGATGCCACCTGCCCGCTGGTGACCAAGGTGCACAACGAGGCCAGGCGGTTCGCCGCCCAGGACATCGACATCCTGCTGATCGGCCACGAGGGCCATGAGGAGGTCGTCGGGACCACCGGCGAGGCGCCCGCCCGCATTCACCTGGTGGACGGGCCGGATGGAGCCGACAGCGTGCAGGTCCGGGATCCGGCCAGGGTCGCCTGGCTGTCCCAGACGACCCTGGCCGTCGACGAGACCAACCAGACCGTGGCCGAGTTGCGGCAGCGGTTCCCGCAACTGCTCGACCCGCCGAGCGACGACATCTGCTACGCCACCCAGAACCGCCAGGTCGCGGTCAAGCAGATCGCGGCCGAGTCTGACGTCGTGCTCGTCGTCGGCTCGCCGAACTCGTCCAACTCGGTGCGCCTGGTCGAGGTCGCCCTGGACGCGGGCGCCAAGGCCGCCTATCTGGTCGACGACGCCGCGGGCCTCAGCAGGCAGTGGCTGGCCGGCGTGACCACGGTGGGCGTCACCAGCGGTGCCTCAGTGCCGGAAGACCTGGTTGCCGGGGTGCTTGACTGGCTCGCCGAGTCTGGTTTCGGCAACGTAGAAGAGGTCGAGGCCGTCCGGGAGGGCACCGTATTCGCCCTGCCGCACGAACTGCGCCGCGGCCGACCTTAGGACCGGGACCAACCGTCGCCGGGATCGCCGGATTCGAGGTTGCCGCGCAACCCGGCGCGCAGGTCGCTTATGTTCTGCGGCAGCCCGCGGAACAGCGCGATGACGAGGGTGGCCGCGGTACCGGCGAACAGCCACGGCGCGACGGCCGACAGCGTGAGGATGCTGCCCTCGGCGGTGGAGATCACCGCGTTCCCCGTTGAGCTGATCGCCTTGACGCAGATCAGCGACGCCATGAAGATCATCGGCGGCATGGTGGCCACGGTCAGCAGATGCGCCCGCTTGGTATACAGGCCCGCGAGGATGCAGCCCGCCACGAAGCTCAGCCCGGTGAGCGCCGCCAGATGCAGCCATCCGGCGGTCAGCGTGCCGGGGAAGAACACCGAGAACATTGCCAGGCCAGCGCCGCGGGCTGTTAGCCGCGACGGCGTCCCCTGCGGTTCGCCACCCTGCTGGCCCGGGCCCGGCTGCCCGGCCGGCGCCGTACCATCCGTATACCCCGGTCCTTGCTGCTGCGTCAGGCGCGCTGGCCGTACTCGCGCATGCCGTGTGCGCTGGGGCACCGATACTCCTTCCGGTCCCGACCTGTCAGATTCCCGGTCGCCGCAGGCGGGCGTCAGCGGGCAGCGCTGACGGCGCGGGGCGCGGGCAGCAGCTGCCCGGCGGGCTGGCCGCCTCGCCCGGTCTCGCTCCCGGCGACGAGCTCCTGGCTGGATCCCGCGATGAGCTCCGGCGCGGACAGCGCCCGGGTAGCCTCCTCGACCAGCCGCGGCGGCTCAAGCCCGGCCTCGACCACGCCAAGCTGGTTCAGCTTGCGGGCGCTGACCAGGACCCTGCTCTCCAGGGTGCCGACCGACTGGTTGTAGGCGGACACCGCATTGGTCAGCGCCTTGCCCAGGCTATCGACGTGCCTGCCCAGCCCGGTGATCCGGTCGTAGAGTTCCCTGCCCAGGTCGAAGACGGCGCGCGCGTTTTCGGAGAGCGCGGCCTGCTGCCAGGCGTACTGCGCGGTCCGCAGCATCGTCACCAGCGTGGTCGGCGTCGCGATGTGGACCTTGCGTGTCATCGCGTGCTCCAGCAGGCCCGGGTCGCGCTCCAGCGCCGGGGCGAGGAACGCCTCGCCAGGGATGAACAACACGACGAACTCGGGCGACGGGCTGAGCGCGGCCCAGTACGCCTTGGCGGCGAGCCGGTCCACGTGATCGCGGAGATGCCGGGCATGCGCGCCCAGGCGAGCGTCGCGCACCGCGTCGTCGGCCGCCTCGGCGGCTTCCAGGTAGGCAGCGAGCGTGACCTTGGAATCCACCACGATGTTCTTGCCGCCGGCCAGCCGGACGACCATGTCCGGGCGCTGCGCGCCTTCGGCGGTGGCCAGCCCGACCTGCTCGTCGAAGTCGCACCTGGCACTCATCCCGGCAAGCTCGACCACCCTGCGCAGCTGCATCTCGCCCCAGCGGCCGCGGGCCTCGGGCCGGCGCAGGGCGGTGACCAGGGACTGGGTCTCGGCGCGGAGCTGGTCCGAGCTCTGCCGGGCGATCGCGACCTGCTCGGCGAGCGCGGCGTGCGAGCGGTGCCTGGCTGCGTCCGACTCGCGCAGCTGCGCCTCCACCCGGGCGAGGGTCTCCTTCAGCGGCTCGACCAGGTGCTCGACGGCGGCCTGGCGCTTGTCCAGCTGGCTGACCGCGGTGCTGCTTGCCGCGCTCAGGCGGCCCTCGGCGATCTCCAGGAACCGCCGCGTGCTCAGGTCGAGCGCCTCGGCAGACAGCGCCTGGAACCGGTGCGCGAGCTGGCCGTCGATCAGGGCGGCCCGCTCCTGTGCGGCGCTGGCCCGTTCGTCGGCAGCCCGAGCCTGGCCGGTGAGGTCGGCGGCCGCGGCCGCGAGCCGCCGGCCGGCCAGCAGGTAGCCGATAGCGGCCCCGAGGGCAATGCCCAGCAAGAGCCCGGCAAGCAGCGAAATCGCGTTCATTCTGGTCATGCTTGCAGCCGAGCCCGACAGTTTCCGCCCGACACGCTGGACGGCCGGGCCGAACTGCGGCCGCTCGCCGCCATGGCCGAGTTCCGTGATCGCGGGGATTCTCCTGTGGTAGCTGCGGGGGAATCCGCTTGATCATGAAGGCCGGCGGCGCGCTTGCCTGCCGCGGGCTGACTCTTTTCGCGCCCGGCGGCTGCGCGCGGGCGGGCCTACCCGGCCGGGCAATCTAGACTCGCCCGGGTGAGCCTGTCCATCGGCATCGTCGGCCTGCCCAACGTCGGCAAGTCCACCTTGTTCAACGCGCTGACCAGGGCCAGCGCGCTGGCCTCGAACTACCCGTTCGCCACCATCGAGCCAAACGTCGGCATCGTCGGGATCCCGGATCCGCGGCTGCCCGCGCTGGCCGGGCTGTATGACTCGGCCAGGATCGTGCCGGCCACCGTCCGGTTCGTGGACATCGCCGGGCTGGTCCGGGGCGCCTCCCAGGGGCAGGGCCTGGGCAACCAGTTCCTTTCGCACATCCGGGAAACCGACGCGATCTGCCAGGTGGTGCGGGTCTTCGCGGACCCGGACGTGAGTCACGTGGACGGCGACGTCTCGCCGGAGCGTGACATCGAGACGATCGCGACCGAGCTGATCCTGGCCGACCTGCAGACACTGGAGAAGGCCGTCCCGCGGCTGGCCAAGGAAGCGAAATTCAGCAAGAATCCGGAACGGACCCGGGTGGCCGATGCCGCCGCCAAGGCGGAGCAGGTGCTCGACGGCGGGACTGCCATGTTCGCCGGGGCCGCCGCGGCCGAGATCGATCTGGCTGACCTGCGCGATCTGCAGCTGCTTACGGCCAAGCCGTTCCTCTACGTGTTCAACGTTGGCGACGCCGAGCTGGGTGATGCCGTGCTGCGGGACCGGCTGGCGGCGCTGGTCGCGCCTGCCGAGTCCATTTTCCTTGACGCGAAGACCGAGTCGGAGCTTGTCGAGCTGCCCGAGCAGGAGGCCGCGGAACTACTGGCCGAACTCGGGCTCGGCGAGCCCGGGCTGGCGCAGCTGGCCCGGGCGGGTTTCGCGGCGCTTGGGCTGTCCACGTTCCTGACCGCTGGGCCGAAGGAATCGCGGGCGTGGACGATCCCGGCGGGCGCGACGGCGCCGGAGGCGGCAGGCGTGATCCACACCGACTTCCAGCGCGGGTTCATCAAGGCGGAGGTCGTGTCATTCGGCGACCTGATGGCCGCCGGGTCGATCGCGGCCGCCAGGGCCGCCGGGAAGGCGCGGATCGAAGGCAAGGACTACGTGATGCGCGACGGCGACGTCGTCGAGTTCCGTTTCAACGTCTGAGCCGGGCGCCTGCGGTCCCTGCGGCTGAGCCGGGCGCCTGCGGTCCCTGCGGCTGAGCCGGGCGGGTGCCGCCGCTGCGGCCGGCGCCTAGGCGTCTAAGTGTCACGTCCGCCACACTCGCCCCAGTGAACGCACCTGTCGCGGATGATGTGCGCACACCCGAGCCTGTTCCATGATCACGGACGATTCGGGCGCTGCAACCCCCCAAACTCTCCGTGATCAAGGAACGACGCGCACGCACCGGCAGTGTCAGTCGAGCAGGCCGGGTATATCGAGCGCAAGGCGTTCGTCGGCAAGCGCCCGCGCACCTCGGCGCGGCTCAGAAAGACGGGTCGGCGTGCATTCGGCGAGCATATGGCCGCGCTGCAGGAGATTGTCGCGTGGTCCGGTTCCTCGGTCGTGCCAAGCTGATCATGCGCGGCGCGCGCGGCGGGCATCCGGCGCGCCTCCATAGACTCCAGGACCATGAGCACCGAGCAAGTGAGCACCGAGGCGGCAGGCAGCCAGGCAGCGCCGGCCGCCCGGCGGATTCCCAGTGAGCGCATCCACCACGGCGACACGTTCACCGACGACTACGCCTGGCTTGCCGATAAGGACAACCCGGAGACGGTCGCATACCTGGAAGCGGAGAACGCCTATGCCGAGGCCGCAACGGCCGGCCAGGCTGCGCTCCGGGACGCGATCTTCGGCGAGATCAAGGCTCGTACCCAGGAGACGGACCTGTCGGTGCCCGCCCGTAAGGGCGGTTGGTGGTACTACGCCAGGACGGTGGCGGGAAAGCAGTACGCGGTGCATTGCCGCCGGGCGGTACGGCCCGATGACACCGGGCCGCCGATGACCGCGGACGGTGCGCCGCTTGACGGCGAGGAAGTGCTGCTCGACGGCAACGAACTCGCTGGTGATGCAAGGTTTTTCTCGCTCGGCGCGCTCGCGGCCAGCCCGGATGGGCGGCTGCTCGCTTACTCCAACGATTTCGTCGGCAGCGAGCGCTTTACCGTGCGGATCAAGGATCTGGTCACCGGGACGGTGCTGCCCGACGAGGTTCCTGACACGTTCTACGGCTGTGCCTGGTCGCTGGACGGCTCGGCGCTGTTCTACGTCACCGTGGACGATGCGTGGCGTCCCTACCGGGTGTCCCGGCACGTCGTCGGCACGCCCGCAGCCGACGACGTGGTCGTGTTCGAGGAACCGGACGAACGGTTCTGGGTCGGCGTCGAACTGACCCGCAGCGAGCGCTACCTGCAGATCTCGGTGGCGAGCAAGCTGACAAGCGAGGCGTGGCTGCTGGATGCCGCCCGGCCGGCCGGCGAGTTCAGCGTGGTGCTGCCGCGCCGCCAGGGCGTTGAGTACAGCGTCGAGCACCAGATCGGCCCGGACGGCAGTGACCGGCTGCTCATCCTGCACAACGACCATGCCGAGAACTTCGAGCTTGCGGTTGCGCCGCTGGCCGACCCCGCGGCCGGGACGCCGCTGATCGCGCACCGGGCCGACACCAGGCTGCTCGCCGTCGACGCCTTCGCGGACTACCTTGCCGTCTACTACCGGCGGGACGGGCTCACCGGGCTGCGGATCATGCGCGGCGACGGCACCTCCCGCGAGGTCGCGTTTGGCGAGCCGGTCTACCGGGTGCAGCCAGGGTCGAATCCTGAGTACCAGTCGGATCAGTTCCGGCTTAGCTACGTGTCGCTGGTGACACCGGATTCCGTCTACGACTGCGACATGGCGACCGGCGAGCTCACCCTGCTAAGGCGGCGGCCGGTGCTGCCGCGGCCCGATGGCGCCGAGTACGATCCGGCCGGCTACGAGCAGCACAGGGAATGGGCCACCACCGCGGACGGCACCCGGATCCCGATCTCCCTGGTCTGCCGGAAGGGGGCGCCGCGTGACGGCAGCGCGCCCTGCCTGCTCTACGGCTACGGCAGTTACGAGATCTCGGCGGATCCCGGTTTCTCCATCCCGCGGCTTTCGCTGCTCGACCGCGGGTTCAGCTATGCCATCGCGCACATCCGCGGCGGCGGCGAGATTGGCCGCCGCTGGTACGACGACGGCAAGCTGCTGCGCAAGACGAACACGTTCACGGACTTCGTAGCGTGCGCCGAGCACCTGGTGGGCGAGGGCTGGACCTCGCCGTCCCGGCTGGTGGCCCGGGGCGGATCGGCCGGCGGCCTGCTGATGGGCGCGGTGGTGAACCTCGCTCCGCAGGCTTTCGGCGGCATCGTCGCGCAGGTGCCGTTCGTTGATGTGCTCACCACCATTCTTGATCCCTCGCTACCGCTGACGGTGACCGAATGGGAAGAGTGGGGCAATCCGCTGCACGACCCGCAGGTCTATGCGTACATCAAGTCCTACTCGCCGTACGAGAACATCGGCAATCAGGTCTATCCGCCGATCCTGGCTATCACGAGTCTCAACGACACCCGGGTGCTCTACCGCGAGCCGGCGAAATGGATCGCGAAACTCCAGGCGGCAGGCCGCGGCGGCCCGTTCCTGCTGAAGACGGAAATGGTGGCCGGTCACGGTGGCCGGAGCGGCCGGTATGACGCCTGGCGCGAGGAGGCGTTCGTGCTTGCCTGGATCACGAGCACCGTTAGTGCGGCAAATTCCTGAGCCACCTGAAACCCCGGGCTACCTGAAAGCCCGGGCTACCTGAAACCCCGGGCCACCTGAAACCCCGGGCCACCTGAAACCCCGGGCCGCGGAAGGGCCGGGCCGCCGGAAATCCCGAGCGGCCGGAACGGCCGGGCCGCCGGGCGCCGGAACGGCCGGGCGCCAGAACGGCTGGGGCGCCAGAACGGCCGAGCCGCCGGAAGGGCCGGGGCGCCGGGCGCCGGAACGGCCGGGCCGCCGGAACGGCCGGGCGCCAGAACGGCTGGGGCGCCAGAACGGCCGAGCCGCCGGAAGGGCCGGGCCGCCGGGCGCCGGAACGGCCGGGCCGCCGGAACGGCCGGGGCGCGCCAGAACGGCTGGGGCGCCGGAACGGCTGGGCCCCGGGCCGCCGGAACGGCCGGGCCGCCGGGCCCGGGTCGCCGGAAGCACAAGCGGCCGGAACGGCCCGGTCGCCGGAAGCACGAGCGGCCGGAACGGCCGGGCGGCGGCTTCCACGCGAAGGGGAGTCATCCCAGCCCGGGCGAAGCGCCGTCCGTTTCGGCGCCAAGCTTTTCGAAATGTAGCTTTCTGGATGCCTCTGACCGGTTTAGTGTCACAAGCATGTCACACCTGGCCTGCTCAGCTAGCCCTGTTCTGGCCTGCTCAGCGGCCCTGCACCGGGGAAATCGCCCGGAGGACACGATGCGATGCTTGGCGAGATGCGGCAAACCTCCGCTGGGAGCACGATCCGCTGATCTGCTCCCGGGCGGCTTCCGGACGCCATTCTTGCAGGTCAGGCAGTACCCGAAGGCAAATCCCCAGGGCCGAGACGGCAGGAATGGCCGCGCTGCCCTGCGCCCCCGCGGCACGTGGCGTCCGCCAAAGGGTGTCATCGCCAGGGCGTTTTACCGCAGAATGGTGCACGAGACTGGCAAGGGTACGCTGCAACTCCTTGCTGCTCAGACGCAATATCGGGCGGAGGTGTGATGGCGCGCAGGGCAACCCTCGACCGCGGTGCGCAGCCGGACGCGCACGTTGCGGCAGTCGAGGCGGCGCCCGGAGTGCCCGGCCCGGACGGCCAGCGGGCCGGCCGCACCGCCTCGCCCTGGCGCGGTTCCGGCGGCCGCTGGCTGGTCTGGGCGTTCCGCGCGGTGGCATGGGCAGTCCTGCTGGTCATCGGCTACCGCGGCGTGACGGCGATCGTGCTGCCCGCCAGGCAGGCGAGCCCGGCGGCCGGCCCGACAGGAACCGGCTCCGCGCACGGGTTCCCGGTCCGGATGGCTGAGGCATACGCGCAGCAGTTCGCCGGGGTATACCTCAACTTCAGCCCGGCGACGGCAGCGGCGCGGGCACGGCAGCTTGCGGTCTTCCTCCCGCCCGGATCTGACTCGCAGCTCGGCTGGAACGGACAGGGCTCCCTGCGGCTGCAGTCCGAGCAGGTGGCCGGCATTACCGTGCAGGACTCCCAGCACGCGATCGTGACGCTGCTAGTCCGGGCAAGCGGCAACCTGATGGAACTCGGCGTGCCGGTCTACGCGGCGGACGGCGGCCTGACGATCTCGGCAGAGCCGTCGCTGCTGCCGCCGCCGCCGCGGGTGGCGCCGCCTAGCACCCCGAGCGCGGCCTCCGACCCGGCCACGGCAGCCACCCTCGGCGGGCAGCTGCCCGCCTTCTTCCGTGCCTATGCCAGCGGTGATCCGGTCACCCTCGGCAGGTTCCTTGCCCGCGGCGCTACCGTCACCGGCCTGGGCGGCACGGTGACGTACGGCACCATTTCCGGTATCGAGGTGCCGCCCGGCGGGCCAACCCGGCACATCATGGTCAGCGTGATCTGGCGGCTGGCAGGCCAGGCCGCCGCTCCGTCGCAGTCACCGGCGAGGTCGCCCGTGACAACCGCGCCTGCCGGGCTGGAGATGACTTACCGGATGACCGTCGTCCAGCAGGGCGGCAGCTGGTATGTCGCCGCGATCGGCAGCTCATCCCAGCCCCTGGCGCCGCCATGATCAGAACCTTCCCGGCAGCCCGCGTCCCCCCGCTCATTGCACCCCTCATAACCCCGGAGTAGATAGATGTCGTCGCACCTGCTCATCACGGCGTCCCCGGCGGCGCTGAGCACCTCCGGCCTTGTGAGTTATTTGCAGGGCCTGTTCGGACCGCTGTTTCTCGGGATTGTCGGTATCGTAGCTATTTTCTTCCTGTTCACTCGTGAGATAATCCGGTTCGTGCAGTTCGTCGTCCTCGCGGTAGCGATCGCCGTCATCTTCTACACCCCCAGCATCGTGCAAACGCTTGCCACTGGCATCGCGAACGCGCTCGGCGTCCACTGATCTCCGCGCAGGCGGAAGGGGTGTAGCTGGTGGATCTGCCCACCTATACCAATATCTGGCGGATCGAGAAACGGCTCTACAAGCTGTACGACTTCCGGCTGCCGATGCCACTGCCAGTAGGCCAGATCGCAGTATTCACGGCTATCGCCGTCCCCTATGTGATTATCCTCACAGTCCTCGGGCTCCCGTTTAGTCACACGTCTTTCTGGCTCTACGTGCTGCCCCCGGGAGTGCTGGCCTGGCTGGCCACCCGGCCGGTGCTGGAGAGCAAGCGGCTGCCCGAGCTCATCGTGTCCCAGGTGCGGTATCTCGGCGAGCCGCGCACCTGGTGCCGGCTGGCGCCGCTGGCCGAGAAGGACGAGGTCGTGGTCATCGCGAGGGTCTGGCACGGGGCCGGGTCCCCGTCGGCCGAGCTGACCGCGCATCGCGTGCTCAGGCCGGCCAGCCGCCGCGTCCTCGCCGCGCCGAAACGGGTGGCTGCCGCGACGGCCAGGCTCGCCGCTGAGCCGCAATCGCAGACGGCGCGCGCCGCCCCGGCGGCTCCGGTCTGGCCCGAGTCACCCGCGCTGGGTCCTGCCGCAGGTGCTGGGCGGCCTGCAGCGGGTGCCGGCCGGCCGGCTATAGGCGCGAGCCGGCCCGCGGCGGCCGCGTTCCGGCCCGCCGTTGTTCCGGTCCGGCGCCCGGTCGGCGCGCATGCCCGCCCCGTTCCGCTGGCGCACGAGCGCACGCCATCCACTGCCCGGGCCGCAGACCTGGCAGCGGACCGGGCGGCGGCCCGTGCGCAGGCCGCGGCCCAGGCTCAGGCCGCGGCTCAGGCCCAGGCCCAGGCCCAGGCCCAGGCTCAGGCCCAGGCTCAGACTCAGGCTCAGGCTGCGGCTCAGGCTCAGGCTCAGGCCGCCGCCCAGGTACCGGCCTCGGCGCCAGCCCCGGCTGGCCCGGCCAGCCCGCCCCCCGTGACCGTAACCGGCGACCGGCCGGACGGCCGCCCGCTGCGGGTCGTCGAGCGCGCCCTGCGCGGTGCCGCGGACAAGCCAGGCGACGGCTGGCACGACCGCGTCGTCGTGGTGCCTGGCGGGCACCGGCCGGGGCGGCCGGACTTCCAGCAGCGGGACCGCGCGCGGGCGCGGCTGCCGGTCACCGGGCGCCGCCGGATCGTGGTGCTGGGCTGCACCGTCGGCGCCGGGCAGACCATGACCACGCTGCTGACCGGCGAGGTGCTCGCCAGCCTGCGGGATGAACCGGTCGCCGTGCTCGATCTCAATCCCGGCCCCCGCTCGCTAGCCGAGCGGGCGGACTCGATGCCGGTGATGGCGGCCGGCCCGGCGCAGGGCGGGCCGGGTCACCTGCATCACCCCGCCGCGCCGTCCCCGCTCGCGGTCATCAGCAGCGACCCGGCCGGCCCGGGCGCGCCGCCCGACGACGCCGCAAGGGACGTCGCCAGGGTCTTCGAGCTGCTCTCCGCCCGTTACTGCCTGACGCTTGCTGATCCCGGCGCCTCGGCGGTCCCGAGGGTGCTTGCCATCGCCGACCAGCTTGTCCTGGTGGCTCCGGCCAGCCAGGATGCGTCCCGCGCGATCGCGATGACGCTGGAATGGCTGGAGGCGCACGGTCATGCGGAGCTGGCCGCGAACTCCGCCACGGTGATCAACGGCGTCAGCAGGCCGACGATGACCCACGTCGAGCAGGCGGAGGCCGTGGCACGGGGCCGGTGCCGCGCGATCGTCCGCGTGCCCTGGGATGATCAGCTGAGAAAACCGGAGCTGAAACGGGCCCTCGGTGGTGACCCGGTGGCGCCGCTTGCCCGGCCTGGTGGCAGGCTGCTCGGGCCGGCCGCGGAGCAGGCCTACACCGCGCTGGCCGGTGTCCTCGTCGCGGGCCTTGCGGCCGCTCCCGAGCTGCGGCGGGCCCGGCTATGAGGCGCCCGGCGGCGCAGGCCAGGCTGGCGTCCGCCCGCCCGGCGGCCCGCTGCGGGACGTCGCGGTGAGCGCGCGGACCGCGGGCCGGAGCCGGCTTGCCGTCCGGTACTTCGATGACCGGATCCTGCTGACCGAGTCACACGGGTGGGCTTACTACCGGCTGCCGGCGGTGTCGTATGAGTTCACCACCCCGCAGGACAGGGAAACGCTCGCCACCAACATCACCGTGGCGCTGGCCGCGATCCGGATGACCGACGCCGAGGTGCACCTGCGCATCGCGCACCGCCCGTACCCGGCCGCGCAGTGGGCGACCGGGCTGGACGCCACCTCGGACGGCGGCCCCGGCTGGCTGGACTACCTGGACGAGATGTACCGGCATGTGTGGGCGAAGAATTTCTGGTCCAAGGAGATCTACCTGGGCGTCAGGCTGGGCCAGCGCGGCATGCGCGCACAGCTGTCCGGCGGGGTCTTCTCCCAGTTCATCAACCTGTACCGGACCGGCGAGCAGGTCATGGGCCTGGACGACGAGGCGGTCAGCGCGGCCGAGATCGCCCGGTGGACCGACCAGGCAGAGCGACTCGGCCGTGCGCTCGGCTCCAGCGCGCTGGCCGCCCGCCATGCCAGCTCGGACGACATCGCCTGGCTGTTCCGGCATGCCCTGATGGGAACGCTCGGCGACCCGCTGCCGTCGGCCGCCCGGCGGCGGCAATGGGGCGCCGGGGAGATCGAGTCGCTGCTGGAAGGCCAGGTGCACAACGGGCGGAGCCTGCTCAGGCTCGAGCAGCCGGCCGGCGAGTCCTACGCCGCGTTCCTGTCGTTCGCCCGGTTCCCCGACGTCATGTACTTCCCTGACGGCGAGCCCTGGCTGCACTACGCCGACTCCCTGCCGTTCCCGGTCGAGGTCAGCCTGCGGATGAAGCTGATCCCGCCGGCCAAGGCGAGCAAGGACGTGGGCCGCAGGCTGGCGCATGCCAGGGACATGGACGCGCACATCAGGGAGGCCGGCGTGGAGGCGCCGATCGCGCTGGCCGAGCAGATCGAGGCCGCCCGGCTGCTGGAGCACGGCATCACCAAGGAACGGCTGCCGTTCGTCTATGGCTGGCACCGGCTGCTGGTGACCGCGCCGACCAGGGAACTGTGCGTCCGCCGGACCGAGGCGGTGACCGAGCACTACCGGGATGCCGGCATCGACGTGGTCAACTCCACCGGCGACCAGTTCTCGCTGCTGTGCGAATCGCTGCCGGGCGACAAGGTGCGGCTCAACTCCTACCTGCAGCGGCAGCCGCTTTACACGATCGCGGGCGGCATGCCCACGGCGACGGTCGACCTGGGCGACCGGCCAGCCGACGACGCCGGCTGGATCGGGCCGTATATCGGCGAGACGCTCGGCCGGGCCAGGTCCGTGGTCCATTTCGACCCGCTGGTCGCCGCCGCGCGGAACCGGCCGACGGCCATCGCGATCACCGGGGAGCCCGGCGGCGGCAAGACGACCCTGGCGCTGCTGCTGATCCTGCAGCTTGCGCTGCGCGGCGTCACCGTTGCCGTCATCGACCCCAAGGGCGACGCGGAGTCGCTGGTCCGGCTGCTGCACGAGCGCGGCCGCCAGGCCCGGGTGCTGCCGCTCGGCACCGCCGCCCCCGGCCTGCTGGATCCGTTCTCGTTCGGCGACGACCTGGCCGAGAAGCGGACGATGGCTACCGAGACGCTCCGGCTGCTGCTGCCGAGGATGAGCGAGGAGCGCGAAAGCGCGATGGTCCAGGCCGTCGGCGCCATCGCCAGCGCGGAGCTGCCCAGCCTGGGCAAGGTGGTGGATCGGCTGGAGCGGTCCGCCGATCCCGCGTCGATGAATCTCGGCGCGGTGCTGCGCTCGATGTCGGAGATGCGGCTCGCCAGGCTCTGCTTCGCCCCGTCCGGCGGCCTCGGGCTGGACGCGGCCGGCTGGACGACGGTGTTCACGCTGGCCGGCCTGACGCTCCCGGACGCCGCGGTCAAGCGGGACGACTATTCCTACGAGCAACGCCTGTCCGTGGCGCTGCTCTACCTGGTGTCGCAGTTCGCCAGGCGGCTGCTGAACGGCATGGACCGCCGGGTGCCGAAGGCGATCATCCTGGACGAGGCGTGGGCGATCACCTCGACCCCGCAGGGCGCGAAGCTGATCCCGGAGGTGTCGCGGATGGGCCGGTCCCGCAACACCGCGCTGATCCTGGTTTCGCAGAACGCCGGCGACCTGCTGAACGAGCAGGTGACCAACTGCATCTCGGGAGTATTCGCCTTCCGGTCCTCCGAGCGGGCGGAGGTGGCGAACGTGATGGCCCTGCTGGGGGTGGAGCCATCCGATGAGCACAAGGCGGTACTGCGCGGCCTTGGCAATGGCGAGTGCATCTTCCGTGACCTGGACGGCCGGGCGGGCCGGATCGGCATCGACCTCATTTCCGCGGAACTGACGAAATGGCTGGACACGAACCCGACCCGGGCCAGGCCGGACGACGTGCCGCTGCCGCCGGTACGCGGCCCCGCGCCAGGCACCGCACATTCCGCCGTTACCCGTCCGCCGCCGAGCTAGCCAGCTACCGAGCTTCCCTGACCCCCCAGGAGCCCCCGATGGTCAGCCTCCTCCGCCGCATCCCGCACCGGGCCCTGCTGGTGCTTGCGGTGATCGCCGCCATCGTCGGGGCGCCAAGCGCGGCCCGCGCGATGGCGGCTGTGCCCGCCCACCCGGCAGCCGCCGCGCACCAGGCGGCTGTTCTCGCGCACCAGGCGGCCCGCCCGGCGCACGCCGCGGCGGCCCCGTCGCACGGCACTGCGGCTGGCCGGCCCGCGCCGCGCCGCGCCGCCGTGCTGCTGGCGAAACGGTCACCGGAGGTCAGCGGGCTCACCGCACAGCCGGCCGCGGCCACCGTCACGTCCGGCGGCATCTGCCAGGTGCCCGGCATCGGTGACATCGGCGGCCTGCTGGGATTCTGCTCGCTCGGCACCAGCGGCCTGACCGGGGACCTGAACAACATCTGCCAGCCCTCGCTGCCGGATCCGGAGCCCGCGACCGCGGGCATCGATTCGCTGGTCCGGCCGCCAGCGCCGGCCGGCCCGGTGCCAAGGACCCTCTATAACCAGGACGGGGTCTCCGGCCAGTTCTGGGCGGCGACCAACCTGCAGTGCTCCGACATGACATCGCTGATCGGCAACAACGTCGCCGGCATGGTGTTCGACGTGGCGAAATCGATCGACCGCGTGACGATCACGGTCTACCAGTCGGCGGCCGGCGAGGGCATCCTCAGCTGGCTGAAGACCTCCGTCGACCGGCTGATCACCAGCCTCGGCAACGCGATCTACTTCCCGTACCTCGCAGTGGTCGTCATCATCGGCGCCATCTGGCTCGCCTGGCAGGGCCTGATCCGCAAGCGCGGCACCCGCTCGCTGGAGGGCACGATCTGGATGGTCGTGGCCGCGGCCGCCGCGATCTGGCTGATCGGCAGGCCGGCCGACTTCACCGGGATCGGCAAGACGGTCTCCGACGGCGTTACCCAGACTCTGAACGTCGCCTTCGCCAAGCTGCCCAACCCTGGCTCGGGTGGCTGCGTCCCGCTGCAGCGGACCGACCCGCAGGCCCAGGCGACCTTCAACTACACCTCGGGCAACGGCATCGTCGACCAGAACGCCGGCGAGCTGTGGTCGGTGCTGGTTTGCAAGCCATGGCTGGACGGCGAGTTCGGCACGACCAACTTCGCCGCCACGCCAGGCGGGCGGCAGACCGTCATCAACACGTACGCGAGGCAGCTGCTCTGGGCGCAGACGATCGCCGTGAACGAGAAGCCCACCGCTGCCCTGATCAAGGCCAAGCAGGCCACCTACGCGGGCATCGCGAACAACATCCAGCAGCACCATCCCGGCATCTACCCGCTCTTCCAGGGCAAGCAATGGACAACCAGGCTGGAGATCGCGTTCGCCGCGCTATTCGCGGCGGTCGTCGCCGGGGTACTCGTGCTGCTGATCGCCGTCATGCTGATCCTGCTCAAGCTGGGATTCCTGCTATTGCTCGTGGTGGGGCCGTTCTTCCTGCTGATCGGGACGCATCCCGGCTTCGGCCGGGTGGTGGCGCTGCGCTGGTTCGAGCTGCTGGTCGGAGTGCTGCTCAAGCAGGCGGCAGTCGCCCTGGTACTGAGCGTCCTGCTGTACTCCTATGCCCTGATCATGGGCACCAGCGACGCCGTGCTGCCGTGGGCGCTGAAAATCCTGATGATCGCGCTCGTCACGATCGCGGTATTCATCTACCGGCGGCCGTTCCAGCACCTGTTCTCCGCCGTCGGCTACGGTGTCATCGGCTCCAGGGAACGGGCCGACATTGACCTCCGCCGGGCCGGATCGGCGCTGCGCAGCAACACCCGCGACGCGGCCACCGTCGTCCCTGGCTTCGCCGCCTACCGGGCTGCCCGCTGGGCTCGGCGCAATCCGGCGCACGCCGCGGGCGTGGCCGCCAGCCTGGCCGCGGGCGGTCCCGGTGCCGGAGCAACGGCCGCGCGGGCAGCGGCGGCTCATGGCGCGGCGGCCGGCCTGCCGGATCCGGACGGCGCGGGCGTTGCCGGGCCGGACGGCTACCCGGCGGATCCGGACAGTGCGGTGGTGGCCGCCGCGGCAGGCGGCGCGGACGCGGCGCACGCCGGCAGCCGGCCCGGCGTGGCGGCGCGTGCCAGGTCCTGGGCGGCATCAGCCGGCGGCGGTTCCGGCCGGTCCGCCCCGCCGCTTAACCTCCCGCCGCGGGGCGGCAACGGCGCGGCAACGGCGCCGGGCGGCGGCGGTGCGACGCCGTCAGGCTGGGCAAGGAACGGCGGCGAGGGCGGCAGCCGCGTGCCGCCCGCCCGGTCCGGCTCGGCAGGCTACGCCGGGCCGATAGGCCGGGGTGGCAACGCCACGGCAGCGCCAGCGGCCGTCAGCGGCCCGGCCGCGCCCGGCTGGCGGCCCGCCGCCATCGCCAGGCCGACGCTGCGGCGAGCACCCGCCGGGCCGGATCCGGCCGCCGGCGGCACCGGCGGCCGCGGTGCCCCGCCGGCCGGGACAGCGCCGCCGGCCAGGACAGCGCCGCCGGCGAGCACTGCCCGGGCGGCCTGGTCGGCCCCGCCAGTCAGGAGCGCGCCATCCGCCAGGCAGGCCGCGCCAGGCCACGCTGCCCCGGCGCCCGCCCCGGCTGGACGGCAGCCCGCCCCAGCGGCGGGCGCCTCGACCGGCCCGTTCGCCGGGAGCAAGGAAGCCGGGGAGAGATCGGCGCCGCCGACCCCGTTCTGGCTGCGCCCTATCCGCCGCCAGAAGTAACGCCGACGCCATGGAACCGACGCCGGGTCAGCGCAAGGCCGCCTTTGCCCTTATCGTCGCCGCCCTGGCGGGACTGGGCATCTTCCTGGTCAGGCCGGGCGCGGTCGGCTCCGTGGCGGCCGGCCGCAGCCCGGCCGCAGCCCGGCCCGCGTCGCGGCCGGCCAGCCCGGCGGTCACGGCCACGCTGCCAGCCGCGACGCAGCCGCCCGCGACCGCACCGGGTACCGCCCCGGCGGCAGGCGGCGCGGCCAGCATCTACCAGTGGCTGCCGTTCACCCGGCCTGAGCTGACCAGGGCAGCGGCAGTGGCCACCAGGTTCGGCGCCTTGTACGGCACCTTCTCCTACACCGAGAGCGCCGCGCACTACGTACGGAAGATGCGGAACGTGGTCACCGCGCAGCTCTCCGGGACGCTGGCGCGCGCCTATGCGACACCCGGCGTCGCCGGGCCGCGGGCCAGGAAGAAGCAGGTCTCGGCCGGCTCGGCCAGCATCAGCTCGCTGCGGGCATTCGGCCCCGCCAGCATCACGTTCATAGTCGCGATCAGCCAGAAGATCACCGACACGGGGGGGACCAGCCGGAGCACCGGGCAGTACGCGGTGACCGTCGCGGGGTCCGGCGGCAGCTGGCAAGTGAGCGACATCGAGCTGGCATCGGCGGGCAACTCATGATGGGCCCGGGCGGCCCGGCCGGCCGCAGCCGGGGCGTCATGGTCGCGGTCGTCTGCATGGCCGGACTGCTCATCCTGGGCCTGATCGCCGCGCCGATGCTGTTCTTCGCCAGCAGCAGCCAGCTGTTCTCGTCCGGCAGCGGCTGCTCGGCGGCGCGGGGCCGGACCGCCGGGCAGCCGCCGCCAAGTCAGCAGGCCCGCAACTCGATCCCGGCTGACTACCTCGCCTTGTTCAAGGCAACCGGCCACCGGTACGGGATCCCGTGGATGATCCTGGCCGGCATCGGCAAGGTCGAGAGCAACGACGGCAGGACCACGATGCCTGGCGTGCACAGCGGCTCGAACGCGTTCGGCGCGGCAGGCCCGATGCAGATCGGGATCGGCGGTGCCTCCGGCAACACCTGGGGCGGCGCGGCCGTGCATCCGGCGGGCAAGCGGGTCAACGGAGTGGCGATC
>WNGQ01000567.1_pt1 | contig 57336 bp, 59 predicted proteins | sample 5407661 | NCBI WGS metagenome assembly WNGQ01 (sample SAMN13153382, study PRJNA577476) | soil metagenome | isolation source: 60 cm soil or saprolite under Garry oak tree replicate 2 | place: USA:California | collected 2016-06-15 | reverse complement strand
TGTGGCGTGCCGTGCGCTGCGATCCACTGCTCAATTTTCTGCTGCTCCACGGTGGAAAGCGGACATGCCTTACCCATCACCGAAGGATAATAGGCCCCGGTTAGTATGTATAGTTATTTGTTGGACACTGCACTAGCCAACTCAAGGACTCACCCCTTACGTGACAACTTTCGACGACAATAATCGATCGTGTAAGCAACAGTCGTAAAGCAGACGGAGGCAGTGGCGATAACGGCCACGACCTCGGAAAAGCACAGCAGTTTTTGCAGGTGGAAATGCTGCAAGCCCGAGGCCGGTAAGACCGACGAGCAATCCCAGAGATTTCGATTGAGGTTTATGGCGACTTTGTCTGCGAGTTTCTCGCCGATGTCCGCCATAGATTCCTCCCGGGCCTACCTGAGCCTTTGATCCAATAGAACACAGGGGAGTTTACACCCAGATCAACTGCAATCCTGTAGTAGTAGACGCTTGGGGCAGGAGCAGATCCCTCAGGTCCTGTGAGCAAGCTGAGGACAGCTCGCTCACATACGGACATTCGGGATGACACTTCAAAATGAAACCGAAGTTTTCAATGGTCGAAACAACTATGAAATGGTCTAGCGTTGCTGCGTTGCCTGCGGTCGGTCCACCCACCAGGCGATGATCGCCAAGAGGACATAAAAAAACAGAGCCGTGACGGCCATCGCCCGATCGCTGGCCGGCAGGGGAAAGAAGAATGTCCCAAAAACCTGGAAGGCAGCAAGAAAAATCACATAGCCAACCAGTCGCGTTTTATGCGCGGCGGTCCGATAAAGAAGCGCCGCGCCGCCGAATAAAACAGCCATCTCCAGCGCGAACGCTGCTCCGCGATAGTTCCACAGACCAAAACCCATTTTGCCCACGCTGTCATAGAGCGACAGGTCCGGGATGTGCACGATGAGATCGAGAACCCAGTGTGAGAACACTGCCCCGGCGACGATGAGCCCGGTGCGCCAGCCGCGCAGCTGCGAAAAAAACTGGCAAACAATGTACGCCAGCACCGACCAGCACAGCACACCAGCAAGGCTGTGCGTGTAGGGCATGTAATACAAATCCAGCGCGTTCGACGCGGTAAAACCCGGTACGATCCGCACCTTCTCAACCCCCAGCAGGACAAAGATGCTCCACAGAACGTCAATGAACTGTACCGCTACGAACAGCACCGAAAGCGGAATGCGTTTCTCAGTGGCTTTACCGGCGAAGCTGAAACTGTAATGGCCCGTGAACAAAGACCTTCTCCTTAAATGATGGATTCTTATATATCCCGAACGAAGTGAGGGAACTCTATAGTCTACAAAGAACGCCGGGCGAGAAGCACTGCTCCCCAAAAGGAGTTCGTGACGGATAGGGTTCCCTCCTGCGTCGGGACAGAAACATGCAAGCTATTATCCGCTGCGTTTCGCGTGCCGCTCCGCGACCTTCGCCGGATTCACAAACGCCCGCGTCACCGTCCCCCGCCCGATCTCCGCCACGCCGTTGTGCGCGGTCACGCGGAATACAAAGAAGCGTCCCTTGATTGACTCCAGCACCGCCTCGGCTTTCACGTGCGCGCCGATCGTCGTTGGCGCTCGATGTTCAATGTTGATCGCTGTGCCGACGCTGATCTCTCCATCGTCGCAATATGGCAGCATGGCATTGGAGGCGGCCCATTCCATCAAGCCGATCATGTGCGGCGTGGAATAAATCGGAGGCAGGGACTTGTTGTGGGCGTTGAGGGTGTCACGATGCTCCACGGTCTGCGCCGCCTGTCCGCGAAGGCCGATAGAAATCTCTTTTGCCATATTGAGAATCTACCAAATCCTCGACCAGCGACAAAATCCAGCGTTGCCTTCCTGGGACCAGAATGGCGTTGTGTTCCTGATGTCTGGCGCAAGAAACATCTTTGGGTCCGTTCCCGCTATGATGATCTCAACTCTGGAGGAAACCATGAAGCCGTTCACGCTCTTGACCACACTTCTTCTATTGACGGGCCTAGCAGTCGCTGAAGACAAACTGCCCGTTAGACTTGTGCGCGTAGTTGGAACTTCCGAAATCAAAGTAGTCCCTGATCGCGCCGCGATCGAACTCGGCGTGGAAAAACAGAACCCGAACGCGCGGGTTGCGAAGCAGGCCGCCGACGCTGCGGCTCGCAGTATCCTCGCGAGCCTTCGCCAAAACGGGGTTGACGAAAAGGACATCCAGACGACATTTCTGTCTCTCCAACCCCAAACCACCTACGTCAAGAAAGTCAGGGTCTCCTATTTGGTTGCGGCCCAGACCATGACTGTCACGGTTCGCAACTTGGCAAAGTTAGAGCCTCTGCTGGAATCTCTGGTCGAGGCTGGCGGAAATCGAATTAACTCGATCCAGTACGAAACCAGCGACTTGAGAAAGTACCGTGATCAGGCGCGCGATCTTGCCATGAAGGCCGCCCGCGAGAAAGCTCACGCCCTGGCCCAGGCGCTTGGCCAGGAGATTGGCAAGGCCCAGACGATTGAAGAAGTGCCGGAATACGAATATTCCAATCCGAACAGCAACGTTCAGCGCAGCTATGCAGTTTCAAGTTCGCCTGCCTCACTGGGACTCTCCATTGCAGTGGGACAAAAGGCAATCTCGGCTTCAGTCACCGTGTCTTTCGAACTAAACTAAGGGCTGAAGCATGCTAGTGGGCTTCTTTGGCAGGACTGTAACAATGGCCAACAACAAGGGAAGCAGGGCCAAGCGGCGAATCAGCTCGGCCTTAATCGAATAGTCTCTTTAGCGCGGTCTAGAGGCAGTGCTTAGTAGCGACAGCGCGATCGCGCGTCTTCCAGTTCGCGACGCCTTTCCCGTGCCTGCCGGCTGTGCCCACCGTGCCGGCGCTCGGCCCGGCGCAGATTCTCCTCCGCTCTGCGGATTCTCTGTTCGCATTTCCTGTCACGGTGATCAAACGCCGACGCGGGCAACGCGCTTCCCAGGAATGTAAAAATGATCAACGCAGCAGTAATGCCCTTGAGCTTACCCAATATGTTCAACATGGGTTCCTCCTTGGGGGAACGAGGGCATTCTACACCTGGAACGGGCGGGGGTAGCCGCTGAAAATCGCCTTTTTGCAAAGCGCGCTCTTGTATAATAAATAATTGTCCTCATGCCAGCGAAACAAGCAGTGATTCCCGCAAAAACCAGGCAGAAGATCCGCTCCACCACGGTTGTCTGCGTACGCCGCAATGGCGCTGTAGCCATGGCTGCCGACGGCCAGGTCACGCTCGGCGAAAGCGTGATCAAGCACACCGCCAAAAAAATCCGGCGGCTTTACAACGACAAGATCCTGGCCGGCTTTGCCGGATCCACGGCCGATGCTTTCTCTCTCTTTGCCCGTTTTGAGGCCAAACTGGAGCAGTATCACGGTAATCTGGGCCGCGCGGCGGTCGAACTGGCCAAAGAATGGCGCACGGACAAAGTATTGCGCCATCTGGAAGCGCTGCTGCTTGTCGCCGATACCACCCTGACATTTTTGATCAGCGGCGGTGGCGACGTGATCGAGCCGGACGGCGGAGTGGCCGCCATCGGTAGTGGAGGCTCCTATGCGCTGGCCGCATCGCGGGCCCTCATGGAAAACACCGATCTGTCCGCGCGCAAGATCGCGGAAGAAGCCATGAAAATTGCCGGCAAAATCTGCATCTATACCAATGAGACCTTTACGGTCGAGGAACTTTCCGGAGCGCAGGAGAAGCCGGACGCATCCGGCCCTGTGCATTAAAGCATGGCAGGCTACTCAGGAACGCCGTTGATCCAGAAGATCGGTATTAAGCCCGGCCATCGCGTTATTCTGCGCCATCATCCCGCCAGCTTCATCAAAGATCTGGGGAGCTTGCCGGAAGGCGCGGAGAGCACAGCCCGGCTTTCCGGCAAAGCCAATGTCGTGGTTTATTTCACGGATAAGCTGTCCTCGTTGGCCAAGGATTTTTCGCGCCTTGCAGAAGTGCTGCAACCGGATGGAATGTTATGGATCAGCTGGCCCAAGAAATCGTCAGGACGCAAGACCGACCTGACCGAAGACGTGATCCGAAAAGTTGGCCTGGAGCGCGGATTGGTAGACGTGAAGGTCTGTGCGATCGATGAAACGTGGTCAGGATTAAAGTTTGTGTTTCGATTGAAGGACAGGAAATGAGCAATTAGCAAACTGGCAATTAGCAACTAGCCAAAGCAAATCGAGCTTATTATCAACTTCCTGGCTTTTGCTAATTGCTTTGCTCGTTGCTTAAGGAGTACCAATGGCAATCTATTTACCCAGCGCGGCAGATGAAGCGGATGTCCTGCTGGATGATCTTACCCCGAAGGAAATTGTTGTTGAGTTAGATAAGTATGTGGTCGGCCAGCATGAGGCCAAGCGCGCGGTGGCCATCGCGCTGCGCAACCGCATGCGCCGGCAGAAGCTTCCGGCAGACATCGCGGAAGAGATCATGCCTAAGAACATCATCATGATCGGGCCCACAGGCGTGGGCAAAACGGAAATCGCGCGCCGCCTAGCCAGGCTGGCCAATTCGCCTTTTCTCAAGGTTGAGGCCTCCAAGTTCACTGAAGTCGGCTATGTAGGCCGCGACGTGGAATCCATGGTCCGCGATCTGGTGGAGATCGCTATAGACATGGTCCGCGAAGAGAAGCTGGAAGAAATCACCGATAAAGCGGAGCTGCAGGCGGAAGAAAGGCTGCTGCAACTGCTGCTTCCAACTCCGCCGGCGCCAACACCTTCGCAACCAGGCTTGGCCCTTCCCGAGGAAAGCGACTCGGCTTCACGTACGCGGGAAAAACTCCGCCAGCAACTGCGCGAGGGCAAGCTGGACGAAAGCATGGTGGAGCTGGAAGTCCGTGAGCGCTCCACGCCGGCGTTTGAGATTATCTCCAACCAGGGCGTAGAGGAGATGGACATCAACATCAAGGACATGCTCCCCAGCATCTTCGGCCAGCGCACCAAGAAGCGGAAGATGAAGGTCAGCGAAGCTTTTGAGTATCTGGTACAGGAAGAAGAGTCGCGACTGATAGATATGGACCACGTGACACGAATTGCCGTGGAACGTGTAGAGCAATCCGGCATTATTTTTCTGGATGAAATCGACAAGATCGCCGGGCGCGAAGGCGGCCATGGCCCTGATGTCTCGCGTGAAGGCGTGCAGCGCGACATTCTACCCATCGTGGAAGGCACAACCGTGAACACCCGCTATGGCATGGTGCGTACGGACCACGTTCTGTTTATCGCCGCCGGTGCGTTCCACGTCTCCAAACCGAGTGATCTGATCCCTGAGTTGCAGGGGCGCTTCCCCATCCGCGTGGAACTCAAGTCCCTGACCATGGAAGATTTCATCAAGATTCTGACCGAGCCGAAATCATCCCTGGTCAAACAGTGCACCGCGCTTCTGGAGACAGAAGGCCTGAAGCTGGAATTCACCCGCGAAGCCCTGGATGAGATCGCCCACTTCGCCTTCCAGGTAAATGAAGCAACAGAAAACATCGGCGCGCGGCGTTTACATACCATCATGGAGCGCGTGCTCGACGAAATCAGCTTCAACGCTCCGGAGATGAAAGAAAAATCCGTCACCGTGGATGCGGACTATGTGAAGAAGATGCTGACGGACATCGTGAAGGACCAGGATTTGTCCCGGTACATCCTTTAGAGGCCGAACTTTTTCGGAAACACCTGAGCGAAAGCGAGAGACTTCATATCTCGACAAACACAAACCGGTCACTTTCTCCTTGCAAGAATGTTGAGCATTTCCAAAACGGAACGGCGTTTGACACTTTTCTTATTAACTTCATCTGGCGGCGTTGCAATTCAAGAATGGCCGAGGCTAAAATCACGAGGAAAAATGTCCCTAAAAATGAAGAGTGCGGGTGGGAGGAAGAACGATGAAAATAAAGTCCTGTCTAATACTTTGCGGAATACTGCTATTTCAAATCGCTGGCGTGGGAGGTGCTGCATACGCTCAAAGCGGCTCGTGTGCGGCTAATGCCGATTTGACTCAGGGATCCTGTAGCCTTGGGAATTGTCAGGATGAATTTCCGATAACGCAACTCTTCCCATGCGTATTCTCAGGTTCGGACATTATCCCAAATCGACTTGCTCATTTTTTCAGTCCGTTAGCTATAACTGTTGCTCATTCACGGGCAATTACTTTGCTCCGCTCTACACCGATTGCTTTTTCACCCTTCTGAAAGACAAAAATACCCAAATGGAACTTCTGGCGCTCGCTAGAAAGGAGGAGATCTTGGTTCCTTCCTGCTCTGGAGGCTATGTGCCCTTCGAACTTGTCCGCAAGCAATTGGAGGCGAACTAAGTGACGGCAAGACACAGTAGAGCTACGCTGCTCTTGATTTTGTCGTCAATGCTGTGTGTTGGCCAGGAGCGGCTGTCGTCGGTAGCCCCGGTCGCCGAAAAGCTAAATATTAGGCCCACAACACTACGAGTGGAATCAACCGTCGATGTTCCCTTTGTGGCAAACCCATTCATCGCTGCTCCTGTTAGGTGCGGGCCTGACGGTGCAATATTTTTCCGCACGGCCAGTTCCAGCGCCGTCGGCAATCTGATAGCGATTTCGCACGACGGCAAATTGATAGGGTCGTTCGAAGTCGGCAAGATCACTGACTTAATCAATCCCTCACCAATAACATTCTTTGTAACTGGCTCTGACGTATACATGCTCGTGCGAAGTTCAGGATCTGAAAGTAAGGCTGTCACCGTACGGCGACCAGACGGTTCCACTGAGAACCAGCAGATGCCTTCCAGCCTCCCCCGCCAGTTCATAGCCCGGTTCAAGAGCGATGGCACCTATCGAGGTGCGGTACTGCTCGATATACCCCTCACGCCTTGGCAGATCGGGGCCTTCACAAACGGCGATTTTCTTGTTGCAGGAACAACGAAAAACGGGTTAGAAGCCCGGGTAGCTCTTGTGAAGTCGAGCGGACAGTTTAACAGGTTTGTTGAACTAAAAGATGACATACGTCTTAGATCAGAGTCAGACAGCGTAACAGGGACAAGCACGAACTCTCTTCCACGCGTGGGCAAGCATTTTGGAGAGGGATTCTCCGAGGCAATTCAGGGATCTACAATCATCGAAGATGGACGTAATCTGCTTCTTGTGCGAAAGGGACAACGTAGCCCCGTGTTTTCGGTATCTCCTGGGGGAGAGGCTGAGGCTATACAGCTGAATGTGCCGGAAGGCTACAACCTTTGGGACATTAGAGCAGCGTCCAATTTCTGGGTGGCGTTGTATATGCATCGGCTACCAGAAGAAGGAACGGGAGTTGAGTTTAGCAGTATGGCAATTGACCCAAAAACGGGAAAGGTATTGGAAGTGTACTCGTATGATAGATTCCCCGGTTTTGGCCTCGCTTGCACTGACGGACTTGAGTTCAGTTTTGTAATAAGGGATGATAACAAGCTTAAAATCCTTAAACTCATTTCATCACGTCGTTCCAGTTCGGAGAAAAAATAGATCTCGAATCCTAGATGCAGTGCGGCTGGCAGATCCCAACTCCTCCTTGCCAGGATTTCAGAAGGTTGTGCTAACCTTTTCCCTTCATGCGCGCCTTTGCCTTCATAGCAATCCTGACATCTATATTCGCTGTCGGCTGCGGCACACCCGGTGCTCCTCTTCCGCCTTCGATGGGTATTCCCAAGCCTGTGGGCGATCTGCAAGCGGTGCGCAAAGGTGACTCTGTAACGCTTACCTGGTCGGCGCCGGCAGACACCACAGACGGAGAACTCATCCGCAAGCCGGGAAAGATGCAACTCTCGCGCACGATTTCAGGCAGCGCGGCCGCCGCGGACCGCCAGACCGTCGCAGACGTGCCTTTGCCACCAGCGCTGAAAGAGCAGCAATCGCCCGCGCCATCGGCCAAGGACTCTCTTGCGTCCATTCTTGAGCAAACCTCCGCGGTTGGCGATTTTGCTGTGTATACCGTGTTGGCTCAAACCGCATCGGGAAAATCAGCCGGGCCTTCGAACCAGGTGGCTGTTCCCTTGGTCCCGACACCCCGCGCTCCGCAACGGGTGCAGGCAACGGCCGTACCGCTGGGGATAAGCATTTCCTGGGACCAGGCATGGCCGCCGCAGAATCGATCGCGCTTAAACACGCAATATGCCTACCGCATCATGCGCCGGCTTGAAGGCTCGAATACGGGCACCAGGGTCGCGCAGGTGATGATCGGCAATGAGGCCGTGTTGTTTGTCGACAACGGCATTGAATGGGAGAAGCGCTACGAGTATTGGATTACCCCAGTGACGCTCTGGCAGCAGGGCGATGCCAAGAAGGGTGAGATTGAAGGCGACGATTCACCGGTGGTCCCCGTGTTCGCAGACGATGTGTTTCCTCCGGCTGCGCCGGCTGCGCTTCAGGCCGTGTTTTCCGAGACTGAGCAGCCCGTCATCGACCTGACCTGGACTCCCAACACTGAGCCGGACCTTGCTGGGTACAATGTCTATCGCCACGTAGCGGAGGAACAGCCAGTCAAGATCAACTCCGATCTGGTCAAGACATCGGCGTTCCAGGACAAGCGAGTTCAACGCGGAACAAAATACTTTTACTCCATTTCGGCGGTTGACCTCCGCGGTAATGAAAGCGGGAAGTCACAGGAAACGTCAGAGGTCGTGCCAAAAGAGTGAATTGTCCTTAAAAACATCCCGAGCGCAAGCGAGGGAGCCCTATTGCAACCTTGCTGTTTGAGTTGCGCGAATTTTCATCGTTAAAGCTTTTTGCGGCGATAGGGATCGCTCGCTCGCGCTCGAAAAGAGGGAAAGAAGATTCATGAAATACTGCCGTTTCACTTCTACGAATGGCCCTAAATACGGGCTGATTGAGCCCGTCGGCGGGGTTGACCAGATCACTCAGTCCGCTCCGGACGGCGCCATTCCAAATTTCAGTAAGGCGCAGAAAATCACGCCCGTGCCCCTGGCTTCCGCAAAGTTGTTAGAGCCGGTTGCTCCTACAAAGATCGTCTGCGTTGGACGGAACTACGCCGATCATGCCAAGGAGTTTGGCAATGACGTTCCCGCGGAGCCGGTGATTTTTTTAAAGCCGCTAACGTCGTTGATTGGTCCCGGGGAAAAGATCATTCGCCCCAAGCGCCTTTCCCAGCGAGTAGACTTTGAGGCCGAACTGGCCATCGTGATCGGCAAACGTTGCCGTAACCTCAAAGAGGACGAAGACGTTCATCCTTACATCCTCGGTTATACCTGCATGAATGACGTAACCACACGCGACCTGCAGCGCAAAGACGTCCAATGGACGCGGGCCAAGAGCTTTGACACGTTTTGCCCCGTCGGCCCCATTGTTACCGACGAAATCGATCCCTGGAAGGGGGTACAGGTGGAAGCCCGCGTCAATGGCGAAGTAAAGCAGTCGGCCAGTACCTTATTATTCCTCTTCCCGGTCGACGTCGTTGTCCGTTTCATCTCCCAGGTCATGACGCTGCTCCCTGGCGACCTGATCTGCACGGGTACGCCCGCGGGCGTTGGTCCCATTGTGGCGGGCGACGAAGTGGCAATCTCCGTCCAGGGCATTGGCGCACTGATTAACCCTGTAACAGACGAAAAACCCTGTAACGGACAGTGACTGATTTTCACGATACCCCGGTTGCGTTAGACTCATCTATAAGCCTGGCTCGACGTGGTTCCGGAGACGCTGCATCATGCAAGCGACATTTCGTCTATACATTTTCATCGCCCTTGGAGCGGCCGGGGTGCTGGCTGCCGCCGGGGCCTGGGCACGCAGCCGCCGCAAGACGCCAGAACAGCTGGAGCGTGAACGCCGCCTGCGCATCAGCGGGATCGGCCGGATCACCGACGGCACGGTCGTCGACGTGAATGAAATGGACTCCAGAGGCTCCGGCGAACTCCAGTTGCTCATCTACCACTATGACGTTGCCGGCGTCAGCTATGAAGCTTCGCAGGACGTAAGCAGCCTTCGCCACCTGGTCGACCTGCACTCCTGCCGTTCCGGGCTGATGACCTCCGTCAAGTACGATCCCAGCAATCCCGGGAACTCGATTGTTGTTTCGGAAAACTGGACGGGGTTGCGACACTAAACCGGGTATCAACGGAAGCTTCATTGCCAGCGGCTCACGCGTTCAGGCCGTTTCTGAAATGTAGCGGCAAGCGAGTGAACACGCGCTCGAAGCAGCAGGTTTCGCCCTTCCGGAGTTCGGGTATGGATGACCTTGACTGGCCCAACCTGGCTCTGCCATCGACTCGCGAAAAATTCAGCGAACTCTTTTTTCTGCGCGAACACTTCAGGAACGGCGAAGTAGTCTTCGTGAAAGATCCGCCAAAACGGCTTCTGGACAAGCAAATAGCGGGGATTATCGATGGGAGCAAATATCTCCTGCAGGGCGCGCAGAAAGACGGCTTTATCCTGCCCCGTACCGCCTCCAATCCAGCAGAACGCTTCACCGTCTTTGCTTCTATTGGCATAGACATGGAACCTGCGTGCCTGGGCAAAATGCCGGCTGATGGCCCCTGCGTGCTCAAGAGAAGCGAGCACCACGTTGCCGATCTGGCGAATGCTCCGTTCTGGTGTACCGTGCCGGATGAACCGCCATACGGCAAGGGACGCCCAGGGAAGACTGATCACGGCAGCGCCGCCTGTAATCAGCGCTGCGAACTGAAGAAGCTCTTCGACCGAGCCACCGCCCGCTCCTCGCATGTGTTCTAAAAAGAAAGTCAGAAAGATAGATCCCGCCTGGAAAAGCAAGCTTCCAATCGTACTTTTCAAAATGAATCCGCGAGGTAGCAGCTCTTCCGGAGCCTTGAGCCCCTCGGCCAGTTCCTTGCATGTTCCCGCAGCGAGTGCCTCTCTCCAGCATTCGCGGAGGCCGGCGCGGTCGAGCACGCGGGAGCAGGTACGCGAGTTGATCTCAGCGATCTGTTCACTGCGGAACGGCGGGGGCGCGAGCCCTAAACGATCTGTTCCATTTTCGATGACCGGTGCGGCGGAGTTAACGCCAACAAACCCACGGCACCTTCTGATCAGCAGTTCGTAGTCTCCGCCCGGCCCTAAAGCTCCAGGCTCAACGCAAACAAGGTGCCAGATATTCGCCGTCTTTTCAGGATGGCCGGGATAAACCCGGATCGATCGCCCGCGCATCTGGTTGGAGAGCACATACGATCCGACGAAACTCGCCAGGATGAGCGTGTTAATGCAGGGCTCGTCCCAGCCTTCGCCCAGGAGCGACTTCGTCCCTACCAAGACCGTGATTCCACCCTGCTGAAATACCGCGGTCACCAACCGAACGGTCCCCTGGTAATACTCGCCATGCAGCGCGACGGTTGCGTAACCGGGATCGTGAGACAAAGGAGTGATGGATAAATCGTCACGGCGAATGCCCAGATTCACCGTCACCTGTCGCAAGAGCGGCTCGATGGTAGCAGGAACCATAACGATCGATCCGCTCAGCACGCCGATGCGGACGCCAGACAATCCAGCACGCCGCAGCGTCTCAAAGATCGGGATAACACCGATGCCTTCGAAGTTCGCAGGCCCTGCGCTGCTCTGAGGCATCTCCGTCTTACGGATAAAGTCTGTCAGAATGACGCAGCGCATTGCACTGCCTTGCGCCCCGGATTCAAGCCGGACAATCTCCTCAATCGACCGCAGTTTCGTGATCGAGGCCGTAAGCAGCTTGGTGTTCTCCGATACATTACGAAGCTTCACTTTGTGACGTTCAATCGCACCGATCTCCTGCAACTCGTGACGCAGCGATTTGCAGAGGGCCGCACCTGCACTAGAACCGGGGGCGTCACTATAGAGGCAATGCGAAAGCAGAATCTCTAACCCGTCGAGGTCGAGTGGAGGAGTCTCTTTAGGAGGAAGTGCCAGGGTGTTCAGCACCGCGGGTGGAACTTCAGCGCTGACAGCGTGCAGATATGCCACCATGCTGGTGAGGTACAAGGGATCACCCAGGATTTGCTCGGCATTGTCTGCTGGCGCAGTGAGCCAGGGATGGGCCATGAGCGCCGCGGTGAAAGCTTTGTTTTCCTGAAGGCGCTGCACAAAGAGATCGACAGCGGTGCGGAAATCACTAATCGCTTTCTGTTCCGACTCCGTGGGAACGCTGAAATAAACGTAATCCTGGTGCGGGCAGAGATCGCCTTGAAGGACCAGCTCCGGGACCGATACTTCAGCATCAATCGGTCCGCACAGCTCCTCGTAGCGTTGCCATTCTCCGGGAGAGACGTCAAACGGAGGAGTCGCGGTAAGCGCAACAATGGTGGGGCTGGTCAGGCAATCGACAACGAAGGTCAGCGTCTTCCACCATTCGGCGCGAAGATGGTGCGCCTCATCCACCACCAGAGTCCTGAATCCCGCGTCCACGAACACCTGAGGAAGCTGCGTAATAGCTTTCGGCGGGTGGTTCAGATTTTCCGCGTCAGTGGGATGATGCTGCGGATAAGCGTCTTCTTCACCAGGCTGCTCTGATTCTTGGTCTGCTTCTCCGGAACAAAGCGCATGCAATGCCTGATAGGTGGCCACCGTGAATGGGGCCGGCCGCTTCACATCTGTGGACACCCAGCAAGGGCGTGGTTCATCGGAAGGAAGGAAGCAATCCAGCAGGCGATCAACCCATTGGTCGCGGATGGTGATCGTGGGCGCCAGCACAAGAGTCGGCTGGTCGATCCTCCGGATCACCTCTAACCCTAAGACAGTTTTTCCCGAACCCGGCGCCGCAACCACATGCAGGCGCTTGTCATCGAGATATAAATCGAGCCCTTCGAGGAGCAACGCCTGGTAACTCCGCCAGGTCTTCTGGAACACCATGGACTCTGGAAATGTGCGCCGGATCGTTTCGGTCATCGTTTTCGGTCAGCGAGCCCATAAAAGCTGGTTATATTTGCGCGAACGAATGAGCATGGACGGCATTTTATCGCTCACTATATCGATGATCATCGATATAGTTTTACCTGGCTGCTTTACTTTCCGGCAAGGGCTTCCACAATGCGGTCAAAGTCTTCCAGAGAGCCGTACTTCAGAATAATCTTGCCTTTTCCTTTGCTGTCTTTGATCTCGACTTTCACGCCCAGCGCGCGCTCCAGGCTGCTTTGAGCTTCACGAACATTAGGGTCTTCCGCGCGAACCGGTTTCTGCTGCTTCTGCGCAGCTTCTTCCGGATTGATCAGCCGGGCCACGAGCTCTTCTGTCTGCCGTACCGAGAGTTGCTTGCTGATGATCTCGTAGGCGGCTTTTTCCAGTGACTCGGGAAAGCCTGTAAGGCCGACCAACACCTTACCGTGGCCAAAACTGATAGCACCGCTCTCCAGTGCCTCTTGCAATGACTCAGGGAGCTTCAGCAGACGGATAAAGTTGGAGATGCTGGCGCGGTCCTTGCCCGTCCGCGTGGCAATCTGTTCTTGCGTGAGCCCAAACTCCCGGCTAAGCCTCTCGAACGCCCGCGCCTGCTCCATCGGGTTGAGGTCTTCACGCTGGAGGTTTTCAATGATGGTGATCTCCATGGCATGCTCGTTGGAGATCTGCCGAACGACCGCCGGTATGCTCGCTTTACCCGCCCGCCTGGACGCAAGCAACCGACGTTCGCCAGCGACAATTTGGAACCTACCATTCGGCGTCGGACGCAGCATTACGGGCTGCACTACTCCGCTGGTACGAATGGAATCGGTAAGCTCCTGGAGCGCCTCTTCGTTGATGTGACGGCGGGTCTGGTACGGGTTGGCGTCAATCAGATCAATGGCGGTTTCCTGCAGATTTCCAGCGCCCTGGCTCGCCGGCATGACCGCCACAGCGGGAGCGGTTCTACCCGGTAAGAGTGAATCTAATCCTCGACCTAATGCTTTGCGTTTGTCATTCATCATTTCGTTTGTAACCTGTTCTCGATTCTGGTTCCCGTTAAAGCCCTCGTCAGCTATTGCTCACTGCGGGGAGTTTTTCAGTCAGTCCACGTCCGGCCTGGATTCGACGCTCCATGATCTCCTTGGCCAGCCTGATGTAGCTCTCAGCGCCACGGGATCGCACGTCGTAAAGCAGGGCGGGCTTGCCATAGCTGGGGGCCTCAGCCAGGCGTACATTCCGCGGGATCACTGTTTCCAGCAGCTTGTCAGTAAAATGCTTTCGTAGTTCCTGCATGACTTGCTGGGCCAGATTGGTGCGGTCGTCCAGCATGGTCAGCAATACGCCTTCAATCTCCAAGACCGGGTTAAAACTGCTCCGCAGGCGCTCGATAGTGTCCAAAAGCTCGCTGATGCCTTCCATGGCGAAATACTCCGCCTGCATTGGGATCAGCACAGAATCTGCCGCCACCAGAGCATTGAGCGTAAGCAGATCGAGGGCGGGAGGGCAATCAAGCACGATGAAATCAAATCTGTCGCGAATGGGTTGAAGGGCATGCCGGAGACGAAATTCACGTCCTTCGGCTGTCACCAGCTCGATGTTCGCGCCGATCAGGTTTTTGTGGGAGGGAATCAGGCTGAGCCCTTCCAGTTCGGTGGGTTTCACTGCCTGCTCCGCGCCGGCTTCACCCAAAAGCAAGTGGTATGTGCTGAAACGCTCGGGGTCACGCCGAAAGCCAAGGCCGCCGGTTGAGTTTGCCTGGGGATCACAATCGACTAGTAGAGATTTAACTTCCGCAGCGGCAAAGGACGCTGCCAGGTTGATAGCGGTGGTGGTCTTGCCCACTCCGCCTTTTTGGTTCGCGACAGCGATTACACGGCCCATGAGGTTTTTATCGGGTTGATTGTTAAAACAACATTTTGACTGTAACGAAGCCAGGAGAAATCTGCAATGCCGCAAATCTGTGCAACTTGTTCCACGTGGAACAAAGAACCAAATCGGCAGACGAAGTGTTCCACGTGGAACACTTCTTGTCTTGTTGACCCAAGTTGGCTCCGATCCCAGTGCTGGAAATGCCCCCACTCCATAGCCGATAACTCATTCCGATATTCGTTCCGTTACCCATGAAATCGTGGTAAATCGAATGGATTGCTCCACGAATCAACCTGAATCCAGAGATAACCTCTGGAAAGCTGCTTCTATTGCTTTATGGAAAGCTAATGTGTTTACTAGATTGATTCCTCAGTGCCTATATTCCACTTTTAGCCCACATCTAACATCATCGGTTCGACATTCAGGCAAAATCCTTGATGCTCGCTCCACTTTTACCATTTCTGGTTCTTCTATTTCCTGGTTCCCACCAACAGGACACGCGAGTGCCCTCCTGGAACAGTTACCGACTCCTCCCAATCGACATCAGGAGCAAAGGATCTCGCCAGGATCATCTGAGAGATCCCGATCATCAACGCAACGCGGCCTTGTTTAGCAACGAGTCCGACTGCTATTGCCAGTGCCTTCTCAAACTGTTCAACGGCCCGCATCGTGACCAGGTCCGCTCTGCCTGGATATTCTTCCGCTCTCTGACTGAACACCTTTGCGTTCTTAACGCCAAGCGCGGAAATCACTTCGTTCAAAAATGCCGCCTTTTTGTTGTTGGATTCAATCAACATAACCTGCGCGGCGGGCACGAACATTGCGAAGGGCAGTCCGGGAAAGCCCGCTCCCGAACCCAGATCGATCACAGTTTGCTGCCCTCCTTGTCCCGCGGAGACTGGCCGCTCAAACGCTGATGGCATGAGGGTCCGGACAGCAAAAAGCGACTCGCCGAAATGCCTGGTAACGATCTCCTCTGGATTGCGCACGGCCGTGAGGTTCACACGCGCATTCCACTTCAGTAATAGATCGATGTATGTCGATATACTTGCGAGCTGCGCCTCTTCCAACTCAACGAAAGGGCGCAGCAGGCGCGCGATGGCGGTGGTGTCCACGCTTTCATCGTAAATCACCCTTCCTGGTATTTGCGTACCTTGCCGTCATTGTCCGGTAACGTATCCAATAATTCCCGCACGGTCTGCCTGGAAAGAGGATGCCGGAACTCGCCTGCGATCTCCGCCAGAGGCTCCAGAACAAAGCGGCGCCGCTGCATCGCCGGATGTGGGACGGTCAAATCCGGCGCCACAATCACGTCACTGCCGAAAAAAACGATATCGATATCGATGGTCCTCGGACCTTTTAGCTCCATGCGGCGGCGCCCCATTTCCATCTCCAGGGCAAGTGTTCGCGCCAGAAATTCCCTCGGCGTTAACTCTGTTTCAAGGGCAACAACACAGTTCAGAAACCAAGACTGTGGCTGTGTTACCTCGACCGGTTCGGTCTCATAAAAAGCAGATTTCGCCGTCACCGAACCCAGCGCTTCCAGACGGCGCAAGGCTTCCCGCAGATTGGCGGCGCGGTCACCTAAATTTGAACCTAACGAAAGGTATACGGTCTTTGTCACATTAAGAGATTCCAAGGTCGAAAGTCATACGTCCGATGTGGGCCTGGTGCTGTTACGTTGGTCACTTGGCCATTCCCCAGGGCATCCGATAACTTCTTGGTATGGCTCTTCAGGCTCTTCTACTCAGCCGCGATCCCGAGGTACATCGTACGATACGCCGTGTCCTGGATGCGGCCAATATCGACCTTGATCTTTGCAACACCGCCGACCAGGCCCGTCACATCCTGACGCGGCGCAAATATGACGCTGTTCTGGTTGACTGCGACGACATTCCTGATGGCTCTATCGTGCTCCGTGAGCTACGCACCGGAAAGTCCAATAAGAGCTGCATTGCCTTCGCTCTGGTCAACGGCCGGACCAATGTCCAGCAGGCTTTCGAGATGGGCGCCAACTTCGTTTTGGACAAACCAATCTCGGTGGAAAGGGCCACCCGCGGCGTGCGCGCAGCCCAGGGACTGATCATGCGGGAGCGGCGTCGTTACCATCGTCATCTTGTGCATGCCACCGGGGCCATCCTGGTTGATGCAGGCTCAGAACTAAAGTTGAGCATTACCAATATCAGCCACGGGGGAATCTCGATTGAGTGCTCTCGCCAGCTCGATGAAGGCGGCGCGGCGCGGTTACGCTTCCAACTCCCGGGCTCCAAACGTTCCATGGAAATCAGAGGCGAGGTGGTTTGGTCTACTCCGGATGGCCGGGCCGGCATTCGCTTCCAGGTGATATCCGCGGAAGTCAAGAACGATCTGGATGCCTGGCTCGAAAAACGGGCTTTGCCCCTCGGCGGCGGGGCTGTGTTTATCAACGCAACAGTGTAGTCGCCGTTTAGCTGGAGCTTTGCGCTACAGCATACGTTTCTACTGTATCCTGCGACTGTCCTGCTTCCGTTGTTTCTTCCCACAAAGACTTGTCTTTCAACAGGCGTGAAACCAGCGCCGTATGCATGGCATGACCGGCACGGTCCGCCACAATGCGTCCGATGATCTGTTTTCCCAGCAGGGCCAGGTCGCCAATCAAATCCAATACCTTGTGCCGAACAAACTCGTCTTCAAAGCGAAGCGGGCCGTTCCTGACACCTTTTTCCGTCAGCACAATAACATTCTCCGCTGACGCGCCGCGGATGAGCCCCATATTCTTCATGGTCTGCTCTTCACTCAGGAAACCAAACGTGCGCGCTGCCGCCAGCTCTTTTCTGTACAGGTCACGGGAGAGATCGACTTCAAAGGCCTGCTCGCCGATCGGCGGCGCAAAATTAATTCTGTAACTGACCGAGTAGCCCGATGCTGGATAGGCGGCAATGAACTTGTTGCCTTCGCGCACTTCGATCTCACGCAAGATGCGCAGATAAGTCCGCTTTCTCCGCTGCCGCTTCAGACCGGCTTGCAGCACCATGTCGACAAAAGGCTTGGCGCTCCCGTCCAGGATCGGAAGCTCGAGGTTGTCCAATTCCACCACAGCGTTGTCCAGACCGATTCCGATAAACGCTGAGAGCAGATGCTCCGTAGTGGAGATCAGCACACCTTTTTTTTGCAGGCTGGTGGCGTAGCTTACGCGGGCCACATTGCGCCCGATGGCTTCAATCTCAAATCCATCCAGATCGGTCCGGCGAAAAACAATGCCGGTTCCCGCCGGCGCGGGCAGAATTCGAAGGTTCACCGGTGCGCCGCTATGGAGACCAACCCCCGAGCATCCAACCGCTATCCGAACTGTCTGTTCAAATGGCAAGCTATTCCAAATGAACAGATTACACCGTCTCCGCGAAACCGGAGTGTTGTTTTCTTACAACAGACCGTGGCAGCGAAGGAACTACTTAACGCGGCTGATCTTGGCTGCGCTTGGGTCAAACAGGTTCGCCGAAGGATGGGTGTTGTAGGTCACATGCGACAGGATCTGCTGAGAAATGTTCTCCCCATTGCGTTTTGTCAGGATGGTGTGCGGAGTGTTGATCCCCTGTTCCACTCTCCAGTTGCCGTAGATGGTGGCCTCTTCGTCGCGCTCGCGATAGCGAGGATCGCGGCTACTGAACCGTTTCTCCAGCGGCAAATGCGTGTCCGGAGCAACCAGGATCGTTACCGCCTCATGATTTGCATTAATCACGGAAATCTTCTCCGCCATGCGATTTTCAGACAATGTTTGCCCCTCATACAGGAGCAAAGTATCCGGTTCACTGAGCCACTTGCGCAGTACTATTTCCAGACTGTAATGCCGGCGCAGCAATAAGGCGCGCAATCTATCATCTTTCGCGGGATCGAGCGCCCTGATGCCGCGATACGTGATTTCGTATGCGTTATCGCCGATGTAAAGCTCAACAATATCTCGCTCTTTCGTCAGCTCAACGCGGTCGATGTCCGGCCATTTCCAGTACCGGTAAATCAGTCCTTCCCCTACAAGGCTTTCATTGTGAAAGCTGCCCGAACGGCCCTCCGCATAGGAATCTTGGACATTCAAATAAGCCTGACCGCCCAGAGCCTGGATCATCTGGTCCAGCACAGCGCGCGCTTTCTGCTGGTTCGTCTGACCCGCAGGCGCCGGCTTGTCGGCAGGCGTTTGCTGGCCCGCCAGGCACGTCAGACACAGGCAAATTAACGCGAGGATTTTCATTATCGGATGGCTTCCTTCTTAGATGCAGGTCAGCCCTTATTTACTGCTTGGGAAATCAACCAGTCAGCACGGCCCCGCCATTGACATTAACGATCTCACCCGTGATAAAACCCGCATAATTCGTGCACAGGAACAACACCATCGCCGCAATTTCCTCTGGCTTTCCCGCTCTACCCAGCGGAATCGTGCTGTAAACGCGCTTGCTGATCACGGGGTCCCGCAGCGCCGGTGCGGCCATATCCGTTTCCACCCAGCCTGGGGCCACGCAATTCACATAGATGCCATCGCGAGCCAGCTCGGTGGAAAGCCCTTTTACCATGCTGATCATGGCGCCTTTGCTGGCGGCATAATCGCAATGGAAAGCTTCACCACGTTGGCCGGCCGTCGAGCTGATCAACACCACATGGCCGCCAGAAGCCTGCTTCTTCATCTGCGCCACGCCGTGTTTTACCAGACCAAAAACACTGTCGAGGTTGATGGCCAGCGTGGAACGCCATTGCTCGTCGGACATCTGGTCGACTGGCGCGTCATGCGGCGGCCAGACGCCGTGGTTTCCCACCACGATATCGACTCGTCCAAACTGTTTTACCGCCTCGGCCACCAACGTTCCCGAGGCTTCACTGGAGGAAAGCTCCGCCTGCACCGCTACACATTTCTTCGCTCCTCCACATTCCAATGCCAAACGGTCCGCGTCCGCACTGGCCTTGTTGTAATTGAAAAGCACTCGCGCGCCAGCGGTAGTAAACATGCGCACGATAGCGGCGCCAATGCCGCGCGAGCCACCTGTTACAACAGCTACTCGACCCTCAACTGACAACACAACCCCTGATCCCGGCATGCGATCTACGATACGGAATGCAAACGGTGTTCGCAAGCGGATTGCCTGGACGTGACCCTCATGGTCTTGCCCGGCGCGCCGCATCTACAAATGATTGGAAAAGATTGCGCGAGGGTTCATCGCGCTCAAAGCTTCGCTCAGGGTGCCATTGGACTGCCAGAACATAGTGCCCCGGTAGCGTTCCCTCAATCGCTTCAATGGTCCCATCGTCAGGGCATCGAGCCGCAATGCGCAACCCGTCGCCAATAACGTCTGCTGCCTGGTGATGGCTTGAATTTACCGGGATTGCCTCCTGGCCAGGGCCGCGCTTGAGTTCGTTTGCCAGCAAAGAATCCTTGGCGATCAACACCTGATGAGCGATTTCTGTCTCACGCCTGGCTTCATGATTCACGCTGGATTCAATGTGCTGGACCAGGGTCCCTGTACGCCATACGTTGAGCGATTGCAACCCGTAGCAAATCCCCAGGACGGGCTTGTGCAGGTTGTAAGCATCCTGGAGAAGCAGCTCGTCCGCGGCATCGCGCAATGGATCAGCAAGCGCCGTCTTCGCATGCCGCTGCCTGCTGTATTTCTCTGGATCAACGTCTGCCTTGCTGCCCGGCAACAAAACCGCGGAGCACGCGGTAATACGACGCGCAATTTCCTCCTGCGGCAGGGTCAGCGGAATGACTACGGCTTCACCACCACATGCCTCTACCGCGCGGACGTATGGCGGCAAAGCCCGGTTACTGTACTCGGCATCGTAAGAACAAAGCTCGGGGATGGCGATTTGAGGTTTCACTCCACTAGTTTCCGGTTTCGCGCTCTTGGCTGTCAAAACTAGCTCCTGTGTTGCGCTGACTCGAACCCCCTGCTTCCCACTATTACTTTTCTGGTTCTTGCTTCGCCAGATGCATCTTGCGCAAATCCGGTATGTCAGCATGCGAGTAGTAAAGGTTCGCAATTGCGTCGCTGGCCTTCTGCGTAAGTTCGTCCATTTGCTTTGGGGACATGCCGGCGGTAGGAATAACGTCGCCTACTAATAGGAGCAGCGGCCGGGGCATGATGTGCCAGGTATTCATTTTCAACATCTCATACGTCCCAACAATGGCCATGGGCACCACGTCGACCTGCGCCTTGATCGCGGCATAAAAAGCCCCGCCCATGAAGGAATGCAACTGCCCGTCCGGGGAACGGCCGCCCTCTGGAAAGATCACCAGCGCCATATTCTGCTTGAGAGTCGCAACCGCCTTGCTAAGACTGCGGAAAGACGCTCGCGGATTCGATTGGTCCACGGGAATTTGTCCGGAGCGCCGCAGATGCCAGCCCATAAACGGATATCGAAATAGCTCCTTCTTCGCCAGAATACGAAACTGAAACGGAAGGTTCCCATACAAGACTGGAGTGTCCAGAGCGGAGAGGTGGTTCACAACGTAGACATGCGCCTTCGATGTGTCAATCTTCTCCAGGCCTTCCACGCGGAGCGGCGCTCCAATCGTCCCCAGAATCACCTTCGACCACAAACGCGCAAAACCATGCTGTATGCGGCCCGAGCTATCAAAGAAAGAACAAAGCAGCGAACAACAACCCAGAATAATGGTGTAAAGCCAGACCAGCGGGTCCCAGAAGAAATAGGAACGCAGACGGGAGAGCATGTGCCGCATCCCGCCGCTCTTTTCAACAGGCCTGACTTCAGTTTGAATAGTTTCTGGCACGCGCTCAAACACTCTGCCGGACTGGCTTCTGGGCGAGAACGCCCAGCGCCTCTCCTACAATGTAAATCGAACCGGTGATTACCACCACGCCTTTGCTGCCAGCCAGTAAGCGCGCGCGTTCCAGCGCTGCCGTCACGCTTTCCTCGGCAAGAATCTCAGCTTGCGAATGGCGTCCAAGTTCAATGATGTCCTCCGGCGATGCCGCACGGGGATTATCAGCGCGCGTGGCGATCACATGCTCCGCCAGAGGAAAGAGAATGTCGGCAATTTCCTGGATCGCCTTGTCTCGCATGGCGCCAAAGACGAACGTCAGCGGCCGGTCCTCATAGAAAGTGGAAAGCGCGGACCGCAGAGCCCACGCTCCAGCCGGGTTGTGGGCTACGTCCAGAATAGTTTCCGGGAAGCCTGCTTCGGCCGGCAGAACTTCAAATCGTCCCGGCCAGCGTGTATTGCGAATGCCCTGTTCAATGTGCTGAGGAGCAACCCGGAATCCGAAGCCGTTGAGTTCTTCCCCTGCGGTAATCGCCAGCGCGAGATTGCGCAACTGGTGACGTCCAGCCAGCGGGAAGTCCACCATGATCTCTTCGCCCATCACGATAAGTGGAAAACGATTCCGTCCAACCAACTCTGGGGCGGAAGTGGTGTGTTGGCCAGCATCCGGTGTAAGCGGCGGCATGTGCTTTACCGCGCTGACGGGCTGGGCATCGCGCGCCAGAATCTCCGTTCCCAGCGTCTCATTCACCAGCGGATGCTGCGGCAGCAGCACCACCAGCCCCCTGGGTCGTATGATCCCCGCTTTCTCACGGGCGATCTCAGGCAACGTTTCCCCGAGAAACTTCTGGTGATCAAAATCAATATCAGTGATTACAGACACGCATGGATCGACGATGTTCGTGGCATCCAGCCTTCCGCCCATGCCAACTTCCAGTACTGCCAAGTCCACACCAGCGCTGGCAAAATACTCAAACATCATGGCCGTTACCATCTCAAAAAAACTAGGATGCCACGGCAGCTCACCGCGCTCCACCAGTCCCACTGCCGCTGCATCGACGCGCTCGAAGATCAGGGCAAACTCAGCGTCACTGAGGGGTTCCTGATTGATCTGCATGCGCTCATTCACGCGCAGCAAATGAGGCGATGTATACAGCCCAACGCGATATCCTGCCGCCTGGACAATGCGGGCCAGCGTTGCGGCCGTTGATCCTTTGCCGTTGGTGCCGGCAATCAGCACACTTTGCAGCCGGCGATGCGGATTTCCCAGCGCCTCTGACAGCCGGCGTATGTGGTCCAGATCAAACTTGCGCTGCGAGAGCAACTCATGGCCCAAAGCCAGCAATTTAGATACGGCGGATTCGTATGTGACAGGCACGGCCTAAGCCGCCTTTGGCGTCATGAAGTCGAGGGCGCGGGAGATAAAGCTCTTCATGTCTTTGCGCGGGACCACGGCGTCAAGCATGCCGTGTTGCAAAAGAAACTCGCTGGTCTGGAAGCCTTCCGGCAACTTCTGGCGAATGGTCTGTTCGATCACGCGCGGACCGGCAAAGCCAATCAGCGCTCCCGGTTCCGCGATATTGAGATCGCCCAGCATGGCGTAAGAAGCGGTAACGCCGCCGGTGGTAGGGTCCGTCAGGACGGAAATATAAGGCACCTTCGCGGAATCAAGTCGGGCCAGCGCGGCGGAGATTTTTGCCATCTGCATCAGGCTGACTACGCCTTCCATCATGCGCGCACCGCCCGAAGCCGACACCACAATGATCGGCTTGCGCTCGCCGCATGCGCGCTCAACGGCCCGTGTAATCGCTTCCCCTACCACGGCCCCCATGCTGCCGCCGATAAACGCATACTCCATGGCGCTTACGATGACCGGACGTCCGTTCATCGTTCCAGTGGCATTGATGATGGCGTCTTTCAAGCCTGTTGCGGCCTTGCTTTTCTCCAGCCGGGATTTGTATGGCCTGGTATCAGAGAACTCCAGCGGATCAGTCGACTCCAGCTTTTCATCCTGGGTCTCAATGCTGTCCTCGTCCAGCAACAACATCAGGCGAGCAGCGGAATCGATGCGGAAGTGATAATCACACTTGGTGCAGACGTTCAAATTATCTTCCAGTTCCTTCTTCCAGATAATCTGCCGGCAACCTTCACACTTTACCCAGAGCCCTTCCGTGCGGACCCGTTTCTCGTCCGATGCCTGGATCTCACTGGATTCCCGCTTAAACCAAGACAAAGTAGCAACTCACCTTTCTGGAAATTCCCTAACGGAGCGCAGCCGCCCCGGCTGCGTCTGCGTCTTACCAGACTCATGTGGGCACAGCCTGTGCCACACGATCAATATTCAATGCCCCGCTGTGCCATCACACCTTTTTCGTAGGCGTGCTTTACCTGCTTCATTTCCGTGACGGTATCCGCCGCCTCGATAATTGTCGGATGCGCGTTCCGGCCCGTCAAGATTACGTGGACATTCTCAGGTTTATGCCTCAGAGTCTCCACCACCTTGGCCGGGTCCAGCATGCCATAGCTAATGGCATAGTTGATCTCGTCCAGTACTACCAGGTCCCATTTCCCGGACACAATAGCTTCGTGCGCCTCTTGCCATGCCTCTTCCACCAGGCGCACATCTTCAGGATCGGTCTCCGCGCCGCCCACCTTCACAAAGCCGCGACCCATCTGCTTCATAACAAAGTTGTCGCCAAAGGCCTTCACGGCATCGAGTTCGCCGTAGTGCCATGAACCCTTGAGAAATTGCAGCATCAGGACCTTCATCCCATTGCCGACAGCCCGCAGGGCGGTGCCTATGGCTGCCGTCGTCTTGCCTTTGCCAGGACCAGTATTCACGATGATGAGACCACGATGAACGTCTTCCATCTTACCTGTCTTCGATTTGCCTTCGATATGCCTTACTCGTGGACCACAGCCGACCCGGCCTGTGTTTTTTCCCTGTCCGTGTGGCCACAAGCGCAAGCGAAACCTGCCCTTTTTACCCGTGTCGTCTAGGGTTGTTTCGTATCCGCGTGGCCATCCGCGCAAATCCGCGCGGTATTGGTCTTCTCCGTGCCTCCGTGGTGGATGTTCTGCTGTTTCTCTCTAATGGCCCGTGTGGTACGGATGGCCCTTTAAGATTGTAAATGCCCGGTAGATTTGCTCGAGTAAAACCACCCGGGCCAACTCGTGGGCCAGGGTCATCTTGCCAAAAGACAGGATCAGGTCGGCAGAGCCCCGCGCCTTGTCACTGAAGCCGTCGGCTGGTCCCACAGCAAAGAAGAGGTTCTGGGTCCCGCGATCCTGTTGGTCGCGCAGAAGCCCGGCAAACTCCTCTGAGGTGAACTGGCGACCGCGAGAATCGAGCAAGACGAGCACAGGCGCTGTTCGTCCCGCAGTGCTGCCAGCCAGTTCCAGCAACGCAGCTTCATTGCTCATCTCGTGCGACTCGGTGCTAAGGAAGCGGGAAATGCGCTTCAGGTATTCCGCCGTAAGCGCATGAATAGCTGCTTCCTTGGTTTTTCCGATCCAGGCTATCTGAAGTTTCACTGGAGTGATTGTAAATGAAGCGCTCGGCAGCCGTTGGAATTGAGATTCGAAGAACTACACGGTTCGCATCCTGGCATAAAAAAGCTAAGATTCACGAGACCCGCCTTTGCCTAGGTTGGTTCGATGAACCAACCTAGATTGCTTTATATAGCGTTTTGCGTTCTTTGATTTTTCACTTGCAAGGCAATAGTTCATAGTTTATATTCCTGCACCAACAGCTACCCCCTTAGGGAACCTATCTCTGATTCCCCGTGCAAGTTGCCCGTTTGACGGTGTTTGAACCTAACTGTGGCTGTTCCCGCAGTCGGAGTTGACTGCGGTTGGGGGAATGTCAGCATTGAATTTTCTTGTAAAGCCTGGAAACGTTTTGCGCAGCAGTTTGTTGGCGCGCGCGTTCTGTTCCGATGGGTCTCGGTCCACTTTGAAGATCAAGGCCGTGGCCTGTCCCGTTGGTTGTCTATGTCTTCATCTTCGCGGCTCAGTTCCGGGGTCCTGGTGCGGTTGTTGGAACAATTAGAAGGAGAAAGTATGACGAATCTGCGTGCATTGTTTGGTTTGGTAGTCCTTGGCGTAATGTTTGCCATCCTGATGTCTGCTCCCTTGTGGGCCCAACAAGGCAGCGACAGTGGCACTGGGTTTCCTGAGCACGGAGTATTCCACGGAACGAGCGTCGAAAGCACGCAGCTGAACAACGGCAACTCCCACATTGAAATCCCACTCGTGCATGTGGTGGGGCGTGGAGGGGTTGCATATTACGTGAAGCTGATGCTGGATACGAAGTCAATGTTTTATTCGGATGACCATTGCGCTGTTCCCGGTGTCGACAGAACTTGTAAGTCCACGATAAAGCCGGTTCCACATCCAGAGCTCTTTGTGTTCGACAATACAACTCACGCCCCTTTTGCGTCTCGTGACATCGTTACCATACAGACAACGTGCGTCGGCATGTTTGGGGGCACTAATTCCGGTCTTGCTTACCGCGTGAGCTTCACTGATCCGAACGGAAGCAAGCATCAGATGCTGCCTCTGGAGATTACCTCCAATAACGATCCCTGCAAACTGGCGCCGATTGTAAGCCAGATGTACGCGGCCGATGGATCTGGCTGGACGCTGAGAGTTGATCCCAATACCGCCGCCATACATGGAGCGTTTGCTAAAGACGGAACCAATCCTTCCCAGGACGCCAATGGCAATTATCTGACTCCTAATGTTGGTTCTGTTCCTCCAACCGTCACCGACAGCGCAGGACGGGTGCTGCCTCGTCCATACATGGTGCGAGATTCGTCCGGTAACCTCCAGTACCAAGCGGTTCCGTACATTGACAGTTCAGGGCAGACACAGGTTATTCAGGTAACTTACACAACCACGACGGTCAGCACCCATCTGTGCCAATATGCTCCATATTCCTGCACGGAAGCCACTGGCCTAACGGTCCCCTCGCAAATCATATTTCCGAAGAGTCCAGGGGCGGTGAATAGTCCGAAGTATACCTTTTCATGGTCGCAAAATGACTATGGCGAGCCGCTTTCGCTGACCCTTCCTGAAGGCGGAGTGATTACCTGGACGTACAGCGTGCTTGACTCATCGGGGAGACGGGTAGCCACGCGGACCGTGTCCGATGGCACGACTTCCGGAACGTGGTCGTACGACTACGGAACCCCGGCCAATCCGGGAACGATCGATGCCAACTATCCCTACACCATCATCACCGATCCCAACGGCAAGGCCACGCGGCACACCTGCACATATCTGGCTGCGAATCCTTACGCCCCGAACACATCTTTTGCCTGCCATATCACAAAAGTGGAAAGCTTCGACGGAGATGTCAATGCTCCGCTCCTTAAGTCGGTTCAAACCGCCTTAAGCGCGACCTTCCCGTATCTTCCGATTCGCGAGACCACCTGCTTGGCCCAAACCAGTCAATGCGCGAAGTGGGAAAAAGACTACGATTCATTCAGCGACCCCTCCTTCGGTAATCCCCCTACCACCAGCTTTGGTAACGTCATCGCGTTCCGGGAATTTGATTATGGAACGGGCAGTCCAGGCCCGTTGCTGAGAACCACACAAAGCCATTTTCTTTACCAAGATAATGCCAACTATCTCAACACGGGCCTTCTGGACCGTCCTGCCTATAGCAAGGTTTACGATGGCAACGGCAATATTGTTGCGCAAACTTCCTTTACCTACGATGGCAGTCCCCTGACGGCGACGTCGGGCGTGCCGGGTCACGATTACACCAATTTCGGCGCGAACAACCCAACCCGTGGCAACCTCACCCAGGTCAGTCATTGGCGCAACACGGATGGTTCTTGGATAAGCACGAGCCATGCGTATGACGATCTCGGTAATTTGCGCTCTACCACTGATCCCAACGGGAACGCAACAAGCTTCAGCTATGACGACAATTGGGCCAATACGATCTGCGTCCCCGCAGGGGTGAATACGCTGGTTTACGCGACTCAGGTTACCAACGCGCTGAATCAGAAGACAAAGGCCGCGTACTATCCCTGCACCGGTTTGGTTCAGGCGCGTCAAAATCAGAACGACATGAACGCAGGGCGCACGGGAACCACTTTTACTTACGATTTGATGAACCGCCCTCTCGCCGTCAACCTCCCCGATGGTGGCCAGACCGCATTCAATTACAACGGCGACACGCTTCCGCTGAAGACTACCAAGACCGTTGTGGCTACGCCCGCTCCCAGCATTGTGACCTCCACGGTGCATGACGGTCTGGGCAGAGTCTCCCAATCGCGTCTTGATTCCGATCCGGCGGGTGTCGATTACACCGATACCACATACGACGCTTTGAGCCGCGTGGCTACGGTCAGCAATCTGTATCGCACAACGTCGGACCCGACGTATGGGATAACGCAGAGCCAATACGACGCACTGGGCCGTGCCACGCAGATCACCAAACAGGACGGCAGCATCAGCACCGTCTCTTACTTAGGCAACTGCACCACTGCAACCGACGAAGCAGGTAAGGCACGCAAAGCATGTTCCGACGCTCTGGGGCGGCTGACCAGCGTTTGGGAAGACCCTGCCGGACTGAATTATGAGACCGATTATCAGTACGACACTCTGGGCAACCTGCTGCGCGTCGACCAGAAAGGCTCCGCGCCCACGGACAGCGGCAAGTGGCGTACACGGTTGTTTACCTACAACTCACTCTCGCAACTGCTGACGGCCAACAACCCCGAGTCGGGGACCATCACTTACAGCTACGATGCCGACGGCAACATGACCAGCAAGACCTCGCCTGCGCCCAACCAGATCGGCTCAGCCACAATTACGGCAAATTACGTTTATGACGCGTTGCACCGGTTGACGAGCAAATCGTACTCGGACGGCTCACCGACGGTCTACTACCTCTATGACAGCGTCCCCTGGTACACCAGCGCCAATTCGGTTGGCCGGTTAGTGGAAACATACAACGGCGTCAACGATGCCAGCTTTTTCAGGTATGACGCCGCCGGGCGAGTTGTTTTACAGAATCGTTACACGCCGAGCAATCAGAGCAGTGCGGCCAACCCTGTGTCAGCCAGCTACAACCTTGCCGGCGATCTGACTTCACTCACTTATCCTGACGGCGAGGTCGTTACGTACACGCCGAATTCGGCGGGACGCATTCAGTCCGTTGTAGACAGCACGAACAACATCAACTACGTGACCGGCGCCAGCTATGGTCCGGACAGCGCGCTCACCGGTTTTGTCAGCGGCGCATCCGGCAGTTTTACCGGGATCAACAACGCGTACAGTTACAACAAGCGTCTGCAGGCGGTCAACATGTCTGCTTCCTCGCCCAGTCAGACGGTGTTCTCCATCGGTTATGACTTCCACCTCGGGAATGGCACCAGCGGAACCGACAACGGCAACGTCTGGGGCATTACCAACTACAAAGACAGCAGCCGCAATCAGAGCTTTACGTATGACGCGCTGAACCGTCTGACTTCGGCGCAGAACGCGGGCACGAACTGTGCCACGACCACGGTCAACGGCAAGACCGAGTACTGGGGCAACAGTTACGGGTATGACGCCTGGGGCAACCTGCTGGCCAAGACGGTGACCAAGTGCTCGGCGGAAAACCTCAGCATCACGGCCCTGACCAATAACCGTCTTTCTGGCTACACCTATGACGCCGCTGGCAATATGAGCGCCGATCCGACCGATGGCGTGACCCTTGTTTACGACGCGGAAAACCGCATCTCTACCGCCACCAAAAACGGCGCCACCACTTCTTACACGTACGATGCCGACGGTGAACGGGTACGCAAAGACTCAGGCGGCCCTGCCACCGAGTATCTGTCGTTCAATGGGCAAACGCTTGCGGAAAAGAACCTCAGCACTGGTGCCTGGACGAATTATGTCTTTTTCGATGGTGAGCGTGTGGCTCGCCGTGAGGCCGCAGGGGTTTTCTACTACTTCTCCGATCACCTGAAGACCGCGTCGGTGATTACCGACTCGGCGGGTACCATCAAGTCAGAATCAGACTATTACCCCTGGGGCGGCGAGTTGCAATTCCTCGCGGACGATTCGAATCATTACAAATTCACCGGCAAAGAACGCGACTCTGAATCCGGCCTCGATTACTTCGGGGCACGATATTACTCGAATGGTTTGGGGCGGTTCATCAGCGCAGATTGGTCAGCCACGCCGATTCCGGTTCCGTATGCGGATTTCGGTGATCCACAATCGCTGAATCAATACAGCTATGTGCGCAACATCCCAACCGTCAATGTCGATCCGGATGGGCACCAGTGTCCTCCGTGCGAACAGGCTATCGAGAAGGTTTTAGAAGATCCGCAGGCTTTTTCAGAGGGACTACAGCAGGCTGGCAAGATCATAGCCGGGATTGGCGCAGGGGCTGCAGCAGGTTGGGCATGGTCAAAAGGTGCAGCGGCTGACTTTATAAAGCACATGCCATCTGAGTCCGGAGGCGGGAACATGGGGACGTTAGGCCAGACCAACGCCCGCCTAAACGCAGATGCGGCGGTCAGCCAAGATGCCCCGGCAGACCCAAAAAGACCAGGAACGCTGGGGAAGCCAGACCATCAGGAAACCGTAAAAGACGAAGCTAAGAGGATAGGCGGAGACAAGGAAGTCACGATACAAACACCAGGGGGCAGCAAAGATTCGCGAAGAGCCGATGCAGCTCAAACAGACGCGAATGGCAATTACAAACCTGGAGGCAAGATTGTCCAGGTGATTCGCCCCACAAAGGCCGGCAACGTACCCAAGCGGGAAAAAGATGCTGCGCAGGACATACAGAATGCTACAGGAGTAAAGCCAGAACTCGTTCCGGTGCGCCCACTACCCAAGAAGGAAGAATGACCGGGCGGACAATGCGCGGAAATGCAGTGCCAAGAGAGAATCGACGATGGGAAGACAAACAGGATTTCACATGCTGGCGGAAGATTGTAAACAGTTCTTGGACTTTGTCCAAAAACGAGATCCTGTCGTTGTAATTCGCAGAGACTCAACGTCGCCAACGATTGAGGAAATCCAAAAGCCATGGGAAAAAGGAGGGGGCTATTGTTTATGGAATCAAGTCCTGCTTCCTGTCCTTGAGCGCGAATATATTCCCAAGTCGGATCGTGGACCTTATTACCGCGTTGACAGTGTATGGCCCGTGATTGAACTCTCCTATCCCGGTCCCGCTCAGGAACCGTGGAATGGGAGGCCAGCACTGACCCAAGGACGGGTGTGGGCAGGCTTTGAGCGCGAGAACAAGGATTTTGAGCGTTGGTACAACTCTGTAGTGCGCTGGATTCGCAAGAACTTCATCAGAAACCCTGTCCCATTGGGCGGATATGTCGGACCTGCGGCGTATGACTGGTACAAGAGTGGCGGCCTATTATTGCCGGTATTTTATCCCCCGATCACGCCTCAATGGTTGTCATGGGTAGAGGCTCAGGATCAGCATCGAGCCGTCTTTTCAAAATAGGCCCGGATCGCGCTGGGGCGAGTGGTGCAGGTCATCGGGCCGTCGACAGCCCAACGCGTTACGTAAGAGGAAGCCTGGCAGGTGACCAGGCTTCCTCTCCTTTTTCTGTTCTTCACGACACGCAAGGGCACACCACCTGAAGATGACGCCAAGGACAAAGCGCGAACCAACGGCGGCCTTGCCAAGCCGGCTACGGGAAAGGGTTCTGTTCCGAAAGATCGACGTGATCCGAAGCGGTCAGCGACCAAGGCAGAGAGACAGCAACTACTCGATGGACAGAAGGGAATATGTCTGTGGTGTGGCAAGCCTACTACAGTTGATAAGACAGCAGCCCACCACGTTAAAAGGCACGCGGATGGCGGTAGAACCAAAAAGTCCAATCTCAAGGCTGTGTGCAAACAACCTTGTCACGTTGAGATACACAAGTAGAATAAGAAGCAGGTAACGCAGCTAATGATAACCAAAGCACAAAAAAAACAGGCACTTGACGACATTCGGGAGAACATCGCTCGAAGCGGGCACCATATTTACTTGGTCTCGGGCGGCCAAACACCGCGGTTCGCTTACACGATAGGGGTTAGCGAGTCGATCGGCGTCGAGCTTATCTTAGCGGGGGCTATTCTCTACATGATGGATGAAGTGGAAACAATCATCAACGATATCGCCGGGCAGCTGAAAGCACACCCTGATCGGAGGGTCTGGGAAGTCACTGGGCTTGGTTCGTTTACTCTGCGCAAAGTGGATAGCAGCTGGGCAACGGAGTTCATGTTGGGTGCTTTCGACTATTATCAAAAGCGTGATATTCCAGCGCTTCAGATTGTTCCCGATAAGGCTCATTGGACTATTGACGTTCCAGACATGAGAGCGCCCTGGAACGCAACTACAGAACCTGTATGGCACTGGCTGAAAGAACCATGGGCCTATCCTGTGCCGGAAGACGCGACCGCCACAACTGATCTGGCAGCGCTTCGCGGAGAGCGAGTCACCGAAGCTATGCGATGGGAGGAGGACGACTGGGAAATCTTCGTCGGGGATGGACCCAATATCCCTAAAGATGAGTTACGCGTGGTTCCTCTCGGGACTCTTGTGGGAGCGGACGCATCCCTTGTTCCGGTTGTGCATCTGGCGGTAGGTGAAGGTCTCTTGCGCGATGACCCGGATTCGGAGTGGCGTCCATGGCGCAAGCAGGGACAGACGGGAACGATCCAGTAAACAAGCTTGTTGGGATCCGTTGGGATGCTTGCACCTAAAGTCTTTGTTTATTGGGATCAAGGGGGGGCGGAGATTGCCAAGGGGTACAGACCGGGCAGATGCCTGACACAGCGAAGCGATGCGTAGCGATTGCCCATGAAAAATCTGGATATAAGACAGCACGCACTGAATTTGCTGAAGTTGTCGAAGAAGTTTTTCTTGGAAGATGGTGATCTCGATCCAACAGCCTTCATCATCACAGCCGATGAACAACTTCTTCGACCTATTTAGCTACAAGATGAAGCCAGCAAAATAGAGTCTTGCATGAAGATCATCGACGAAGCGCGCCAGCAGAATGCGCTAGCCATTGTTACAGTCTTCTTGGCCCGGTCTAAGGACTTATATCGCCGGGACTTTGCAAAAGATGTCTACTCGTGGGGAGATGTTCAAGAAGAAAGCTCGAATCGAAGCATCTTGGTGACGTTGTCGGGTCCTGGCATCAAGAACTGGGCGGTTGCATTGCCGTTCAGAAGTGTAAACGGGAAGATCGTCTTTCGAAAGCGCGTCGAATTTGAGCACGGTGTCGACCTGGGACTTTTTCCAGGCTGGTCAGAGCAGATTACAAGCCCAAGAGCTTCTTAGTCTTGGTCAAAAGCGCCGATCCGCGACGTGGTCGTGGCCTAGGGGTGGTGGCGATCGCGGGAAAGGCGCTAGCTATGGAACACAGGGTCATTCGTTGTGTGGCTCCCCTGTAGTTGCCACGCGGCCCAGCCCAGACATGCGGTGGTCAAGCCTGAGAATGCCACCGGTCCGGCAAAAAAATAGATCCACGACAAAGCCAGACACGCCACCTGGACTGCGAAAAAGCCCCAGCCCAGAGCGCCGACCGCCTGCGGATGTTTGGCCACAACATCGCCGAGATGCCATGCCAGGAACGCCGAAAACAGCAGATAGGCAGTCACGAACAATCCGAAGCCGGTATAGAACTTTCCGTAGGTGAAGTCTCCGCTCTTGATTTGGAAGTGAACGTTGTTCATGGCGTCGTGCACGGCAACGCCCTCCGGCGTGGCTGGCCTGAAGTGCAAAAATCCAAATGTATGTCCCAGCGCAAATAGAATGAACAGCACTGCAGCTGTCCGGTAAAGCCAAGTCGATTTCATAGTTAAACTCCTTTCGTCGTGAAAATTCTTTTGGGCCCTGGTTGGCCAAGTTCCATTTGGGTATTGGAGAGCATTTGGCCTGAAAAACCAGAACCCGCGCTTGCCGCCAACTTTTCAGCGGGCCCTGGATTCTCTGTGTTTCTGACTAGTTCGTCTGTTCCGCCTGTTTGACGAACATCTGAAGCAGGTCGCTCCATCCGCCCGGAGAATTTACCGCGGTCCGCATGGCAGCGCCGCCTGCGCCGTGACGCTCGAAGTAACGATGCTCCAGGTCGACGCGCGTTAGACCCGCCTGGCTCCGGCGTAAAGCGAATTTCAACTTCGCTCGACTTCGCAACATCCGGCTCATACCCCCATGTGTGGTTAATCTGCCATGCCATCACAAAGCGGCGCGGCGGCTCCCATACCAGAATCTTGCCCCAGTCACATTCGATGCCGTCGGTCTGTTCGCTGTAACAGCGCCCGCCGACACGTCCTTCAATGATCGCCTTTTTCATCGGCGCCTTCCCGATGTGGTGACTACGCGGCCACCATGTGTCATATCCTTCGGTGAACACCTGGAACGCACGCTCCGCGCTCGCCTTCACCGTAATGCTTTTGCGAACTGGAACTTCCGGTGCTGGATCCACTGTGGTCGTCATCTTGTGTCATTTCTCCTTGAAGTATGTTTTTTAGTTTGGTCGCTCTTCGACTTTCTTTTTGAACGCATCGAGCGCCTGGCTCCAAAACTGTTCGAAGTACTCCCGCAGCGAATCAAATCCTTCCGGATTGATCTGGTACAGCCGCCGGTTGCCCTCGGGCCGGTCCATCACCAGATTGGCCTGCTTGAGGATTCTCAGATGCTGCGAAATCGCCGGCCGGCTGACGGGGAAATCACGGGCAAGCTCGCCGACGGCCTTAGGCCCTTCAAGTAACCGGGCCAGAATGGCCCGCCGGGTAGCGTCGCCCAGTGCATCAAGCTGCGTATCTTGGTAAGTATTCACTTACCGTAAGTAATAACTTGCCAATTATCCCGTGTCAAGGGCTTTCTTGAATACTTTCTTGATTACTTGACTATTGCTTGATTGAAAGATGAAAAATTTTGACTTCGGGCAGCGGTATTCAATCTCATTAGGGACAGCTAACCTACAGATAAATAGATGGTTACAAGAACTGGATCTTGAATACGCGCTAGTCAAGAAGGCCTAACGGCTCTTCCTTTTTCCCTTCGCTCTCGACTCGCGTACAACTCTGGTGTACCCATTTTTTGTGCCACCGTGCTCGCACAAATCGCCAAGTGTTTGGGACTACCCTTTTGGCCTTGCAGCTACCGATCCCCCGCCGGAGGTGCTGTCTAACGGCTTTTATTCTTTGGTTTAGGTTTGCGGGAACTCGGGCGAGTTCCGGCCTTTTTACCGCTGCGGACAGTCCGGGCTGACGCAGAGCTACTGGCCTTTTTTCGAGTCGCCTTTCGTACGATGCCCGCAGTCTGCTTCTTGCCAGCCTTCTTAGCAACTGGCGCTTTCGCCGCACGCTTTTTTATCAGGTCAGCAGGCGTCAAACGAGCGGCCGACTTCCACAGTCTCTCCAGGTCATAAAATTTGCGCGCTCGCTCGGAAAAAATGTGGACGACAAAATCCACATAGTCCAACAGCACCCACTCCGCTTGTTTGTAACCTTCCACGCTGGCGGGATGCTGGCCGTTCTCCGCCAGATCTTTTTCTACTTCGTCGCTGATGGCCTGAATCTGCCGCGGATTTGTTCCGGAGCAAACAATAAAATAATCCGTGAATGCTCCGCTCGACTGGTCCATCTCCAGAATGACCACATCGTCAGCTTTCTTGCTCTCTACTGCTTTAATGGCGCGCGCTACCTGCTGCCTGGTCTGTAGGCTCATTCGATCTTATGACTCCTGGTTTTCACGACACACAATCTTAAAACTGCTGACGCCCTGTTCCATGAAAAGATAGCACTTTGCCTTGATGCACGGTGTGTTTTTCCGCTCCAGCGCCGGCGGAAACATAAAGCCGTTCTTTCTTGATGTACTCCGCTACCAGCCGTGGCACATAACGGCTGAGCTGTTTCACAGACTTCTGTGCCGCAGCGCGAATCTGCGTTGACGAAACCCGCTCGTGCACATCGGGAAGCAGGTGAATCCTGGCCCCTGGTAGCGCCAGCGTGCGCACACTTTTCTGGCTGTCATTTTTATGGGCGCTGTTCTTCCGCAAACCAAATTGGCGCAACTCTGTCTGCGAAGGCCGCAATGCTTCCGGCAACACTCGCAACACTCCATCCAAAGAAAATCCCGGACGGCTGACCACGATGAAGTCACACTCGGCCAGCAACTCTACCGGCTGCTTCCATGTGCCGATGTCCTTAAACGCGTCCATGCCGATCAGAAAATACAACTTGTCCGTCTTCTTCAGTATGCTCTTCAACCGACGGACAGTCTGAATGGAGTAATTCGGATGGCCCGCAGGGGCGTCCAACAGCGAAACAACAAAGCGCTGGTCCTCCGCCGTGGCCAGGGCCAGCATGGCAAAACGGTGCTGAAAATCCGTGAGTGCGCGCTTCTGCTTGTGCGGCGGTGAATCAGCCGGGGCAAAATAGACCCGGCCCAGATCAAATTTGTCCGCGGCGGCGCACGCCACTGCCAGGTGGCCCAGATGCACCGGATCAAACGTGCCGCCAAAAAAGGCTATCTTCATGTTCCTATCTGCTCCGCCTCTTCTTAAAGGCCGCCTGCTTGGACACGCGCTTTTCACTTTCCGCTTTCTTCTTGGCCTTGCGCTCGGACGCAACTTTCTTAACCGGCGTCGATTCCTCAAGGCGCTCCGCAGCGCGCATCTTCGCCACGCGCTTGCCTAATGCGTACTTCAACTCCGGGATACCTTTGCCTGTTACGGCCGACACCTCATACATGTCAAGCTTGAGTTTCTTTGCGTGCTTGCGCAGCTTGGCCAACTTGTCCGCATTAACCACGTCCATTTTCGACGCCACTACGACCATGGGCTTTTTTTCCAGGCCGGCGCCAAAACTTTTCAGCTCATCCCTGATCACGTTGAAGTCTTTCACCGGGTCAGGTCTGCCGCTGGCATCAGAAATATCTATCACGTGCGCCAGAACCCGATTGCGCTCGATATGCCGGAGAAACTGTATGCCCAAACCGCTTCCGGTGTGCGCGCCTTCAATCAGGCCAGGAAGGTCGGCCACCACATAGCTGTCCTCATGCGGCGGATCACCGATGGTCACCACGCCCAGATTAGGTTGCAGCGTTGTAAACGGATAGTCCGCGATCTTGGGCTTGGCCGCCGAGATACGCGAGATCAACGTGGACTTGCCCACGTTGGGATAACCCACCAGGCCCACGTCCGCCAGCAACTTCAATTCTAGACGCAGGACCTTCTCTTCTCCTGGGAGCCCCGGTTCGTGCTCTCGCGGGGCTTGATGCACGCTGGTAGCAAAGTGCTGGTTGCCGCGGCCACCGCGGCCACCGCGGGCGACAACAATCCGTTCATCGGGCCGCGAGAAATCGTGTATCTTCTCGCCGCTCTCTTTGTCATAGACAATCGTCCCCACCGGGACCTTCAGGACAATGCTCTCGCCATCGCGCCCGGTGCAGTTTGAGCCTTCCCCGTGCCGACCGCGCTCAGCTTTATATTCGGGGTTAAAGCGAAAGTGGACCAGCGTATTGTGGCGTTCGCTGGATTCCATAACAATGTCGCCGCCAGGGCCACCGTCGCCGCCGGAAGGGCCGCCCCGAGGGACAAACTTCTCCCGCCGGAAGGCCATGCATCCGTTGCCGCCGTCACCAGCTTTGATCTTGATGATTGCTTCGTCAATAAACATGGGCTATTCATTTGATTGTACAGTCCATTGCGAAGATTCGTCGCAGACACCAAGCCAGGGCAAAGGCAAGCTTCGAGCGAATATTTCTTTGGTTTCAGCTATTGGCCTGCCATCGCCGCAATGCGCTTGTCGATTTCCTCGCGGGAAAGAACCTCAGTCTGGGTGGCAAGGTACCAATTGTTCCCGCAGAAGTCTCTCACCGACGCAGCGCGTTCACCGTAGAACTGGTCTGTCGGCTCCTGCAATGAAGTGCAGCCTGCCGCCAGGGCTCGCCGATACGTGGCATCCGTATCCGGAACGTAAACATGAAGCGCGCAGGGCATGGGAGGCCATTTCCCGCCGCCGTCGGCCAGTTCAACCACGGAGTCGCCGATCTTAACCTGGGCGTGAGAAATCGTTCCGTCGGGCATTGGATAGCGCGCAATTTCCTGGGCATCAAAGACCTGCTTCATGAACTCAATCAGCTTGGCTGCTCCGCTCACATGCAGGTACGGGACCACGCTGTGAAAGCCCTCTGGCTTGTAGCTGGCTTGGTTTTTCATAACTACCTCCTATTCTTTTCTTCATGGTTTTCTCGCTCCATTGGAGCGCAGATACATCATTCAGCTTTGTGGCAAACCGCTTCAATGTTGTATCCGTCCGGGTCAAGAACGAATGCGCCGTAGTAGTTTGGGTGATAGTTCGGACGCGCTCTCGGCGCACCATTGTCGCACGCTCCGGCAGCCAGAGCTGCGTGGTAAAAAGCGTCAACCGAGCTGCGGTTGTCACTTGCAAACGCCACATGGACCGGAGCTCCGCCACAGCCCGGCACGTGAGCTTCCGCCTCCGGGCCAAAGCTGACATGATCCAGAAATCAGGAATGAACTCTCTACGAAACCCTGCACCAGAGGCAGTTTCCATAGCGAGCGTATAACCCAAAGGCGCCAACGCCGCTTCATAGAACTTCTTGCTGCGCTCATAATCCGCAACACGAATACTGATATGGTCAAGCATCAAGGAACTCCTTTTGCTTCTGATGACACCAATTACTGTTCAGGTTGACCGTGTGTAACCACTTGTTCCACGCCGCATCAACCATGCCGACTGCCAATTCTGCGAGAACCGATTGTCTACTTCTTTTCCGCGATTGCCATGCGTCGTGATGCTGTGATACCCCGTCAGGAATAGGTTTCATTTTGTTTGCCATGTGTCTTCTCCTCTTGATTTGGTCTTCAAGATCTGGTTGCGAAGTTGCAGAGACCATGCATGCCTGGTCTCTATCAAGCCCTTATTTTCTCGTGAGCCGGCAAACGCCACTCCAGGGCCGAGAGCCCTGGCGGCCATTGGATTCAGGCAGCATCGCCGCCAGGCGCATAGGAAAGGAGAGCCGCTTGAGCCGCGATGCTGTCTTCAGCAAAGAACAGACTTCCGCCGGCGCCCAGCCACAAGGCTGAAAGAAATCCGGTCCTTCCTCAGGACCAAATTTCATCGGCGAGCCAGCCTGCACCAGCGCTGCGCCTGTATTCTTCTGGAGCATCCGCAAGAGGCCGGGCGAACTCAGGTCCGTCATCCAACTGTGAAAGCTCGGTTGCGCGGACAGATCACGGCCAAGGGCACAAACTTCGTCGCGTGTGAGATAAATGACCAGCCCCTCGCTGACGACCAGGGTTTTCTTCGCTGCGCGTCCTAAGTCGGCGAAGAGCTGACGACGCGCGCCGAGGTCGGCCAAATCCAAACTTACCCGCTCTAAGCCACACACCGGCTTTTCCGCGCTGAGAACCTGCTGCTTATACGCAATCATCGGCGGCAGATCAACCTCAATCCACTTGAGTGATGCGGGCAAGACCATGCGATAAGGGCGCGTATCAAGGCCGGCAGCAAGATTCACCACCATATCGGCGCCCTGTTCTACCTGCTTGCTGATCATGCGGTCAAAGCAATAGGTCCGAGCCACAAACGACCAGGCATTTTTTTCGCCGAACGCTATGCTCCGGGCAATCTGCTCGCCGCGTTCGCCGGCCAGACGCCTGGCCAGAGGGTCACGAAAAATCGCATCCGTACGGTCGCTCTCCCTCGCGCGATACACCGCCACCCACAGTGCGGTATCGGAGATATTGCGAATCAGAGGTTCGCCAGCCGGGACGTTCTTCGTTGTATCGTTCTTCATTGTATCCATGGTTGAGTTCATCACTGAATCGATTCGCCCGGTCAAAGCGGACTCTCCAGGCAGACCCATTCTGTCTGAAAACCGGGCTTCGCGTATTGTAAAAAATTGACCTTATTCAGGAATGGGCACGTGGTTCAAGTGCTCTGTCTTGCAGGCGGCGTAGGTGGTGGGATTGATTCCGGAAAAAGCCTTGAAATCATGGATGAAATGCGCCTGGTCGAAGTAGCCGCAATTGGCCGCTATGTCGACCCAGTCAAATTCTCTCGCGGTATGGACGAGCTGTAAGACCTGCTGGAAACGGCGGACCCGGCAAAACAATTTGGGCGTGAGTCCGACCTGGCCGCTGAAAAGCTCTATAAAACGGCGCGAGCTTAAGCCGATCTGATCGGTGACTTCTGCAATCGTACAGACCCGTTCGATGTTGCCGAACTGCGTCAATGCAAATCCAACCGCTGGATGCCGATGAAGAGGTTTTATAGCCATATCGATCAGGCAGTCTTCCAGCACCTGGAATTTTTCTTCCGGCGTGGCGGTCTCCAACAGGCGCTCCCGCAGCAGATTGGCTTCAGCACCCCACAAGTCGCCTAAGAAGAGATGTTGGTTTTGCAACTCATCCACTGGCAACTTGAAAAACGGAAAAGCGCCACCCGGCTTGAAATGAATGCCGATTACAGATGCCTGCTCCTCGGTATCGATGACAAAGAAATTTGAGTGTGGGCCGCAGAGTATGCTGCCGGGAAAGCGATCAAAACACTCCAGCTTTTCACGATCGTAGACCCTGATCTCATCCTGGCGCAGGTTGATGACCAGCTCCGTGGAACCGTCCGGCATCAGACGTTCTTTCTTATGCGACCACTGCGGAAAACCGTCATAAAACCAGAACAACTCAACGAACTCCGCCAGGGGCGCCTTCGGGATGTACGTGCGATAGAGCATGGACCACAACTATTGTAGTCTTGGATCAAATTTGCCCTTAACACCCAAAAGCATCCTAAAGTAAAAGCCCCGCAGGGCGCGGGGCTTAAATTCTGAAAACTCACGACAAACGGTGATCGACCAAAGCTTACGCCTTGGCGGCTTCCGCGGGCTCTACCAGCACAAAGCGCCCTGCCGAGCCTTTGTCCACAAACTTGATCACGCCGCTGACTTTGGCAAAGAGAGTATCATCCTTGCCGCGACCCACGTTCGCGCCAGGCTTAATCGGTGTGCCGCGCTGGCGGACAATGATCGTCCCACCGTGAACAAGCTGGCCGCCGAATGCTTTTACACCCAGGCGCTGTGCATTGGAATCGCGCCCGTTTCTGGAACTACCTAAACCTTTTTTGTGTGCCATAAAATCCTCTAAATCCGTTTTATTTCTTTTAAAATCGTTCGCTAATATCTACTTCTTTTTCTTGCCTTTGTCGCCACCGGCCTTTTTGGCTGCCGCTTTCTTGGCGGCTGGCTTGCTCTTCTTGGCCTGGCCTTTCGGGGACGCGGCCTTTGCCTTCGGGACATCGGTCTCGCCTTCCTCGGTTTCCACGGGCGCGACCTTCTTCGGTTTGCGCGCAGGTAGTTCCGGCGCAGCGTAACGCTGGCCGTCAAAAGCGATCTCCGTGATCCTTACTGCTGTAAATGGCTGACGATGGCCATAAATCTTCTTGTACTGTTTCTTGCGTTTAAAGTGGAAGACCAGGATCTTGTTCGACCGGCCAGAATCCATCACCTGTCCGCTGACTACCACTCCAGCTCCGGGACCAATCGTGCCTTCCTGGGCGGAAACCGCAAGAACGTCATTAAACTCAATGATATCGCCGGAGCCGGCAGGTAGTTTCTCAATCTTGACCACGTCTCCGGGTGCGACGCGATACTGCTTCCCCCCGGCGCGAATCACCGCGTACATATTCTCTCCATCGTCCTCCAGGCATATGCCTGAAAAGGACTTATATAAACTTGTTAAGATTGCTTCGCAGCCTTGCGCAAACAGGCAGGGGACTCCGAATCAGTGGCAAACCTTGTAATTTTAACGTGATAGGCCATAGGCGGTCAAATCTTACCAGGTCGACTCTGCTATTGACACGACGGTGCTTGTTTGAGAGCTGAAAGCGAGCGCCTGCTAGAATGAAACCTTTCCAGCAAAGGTAGTTGCCCGATGCCATCTTCGCCTGCCACCTTCAACGATGGAGCAAAACTAAGCCACGCACTCGCGGAGGTACTAACCAGTTGGCCGCTTTATCGCGAGTACCGTTACTACGATCAAACCAAGACACAGGTTTTGCCTGCTGTCATTGAGATGTTCTGTGCCAATTCATCGTGCCAAAAGGAAACTCGGTGGGAAACCAGCATTTATTCAAATATCGACCACCTCGGTACCTTCCAAACGGTGGAATACAAATGTCGAAATTGCAAAGAATCCTCCGTTCGCTACAATTATCACTGGTACAGGCTGAATGATGCAGCAGCGCAGGTTTTTGTAAAATTCGGGCAATGGCCAGCGCTGGAAAAAAGAATACCTCCTGAGCTGAAGCGGCATCTTGCAGGCGCCGATTACGAACTCTATCAGAAGGCTCTCAGGTGCCGATCTCAGAACCTCGGGATTGGTGCGCTCGGGTACATGCGCCGGGTGGTTGAAAATAGAACCAACGAACTATTGGATATGCTCGCCGCAGAAGCTAGGCAATCTGGGGCGAGCGAGTTGGATTTAAAGGACATTGAGCAAGCCAAGAAAACTTATAGATTCTCTGAGAAAATCGATCTTGCTAAAAAAATCATTCCTGCAACCCTCCGACCGGGAGGCCACAATCCTGTGGACCAACTGCACGATATCGCAAGCGAAGGGCTTCATTCCAAGAACGAGGAAGAGTGCTCAATCATGTTCGATCAAGCGCGGGATGTATTCGAGTTCCTCTTCCAAGAAATGGAGCGCAGGAAAGCGGCCGCAGCCGCGTTCCACTCAGGCCTAAGTGCTATCGCAACCAGAAATAGCTGAGGCGCGATAAAAGACCGCGCAAGAGGTTGGGCCATAATCATAGGCCACAAGTGGTCAAACTGCCCGGTTTGTGCGTCTTGCGCTATCTGGCGCGATAGCGGGCTTTCAACACCAGGATCGCGACGATCAGTGTAAGCGTGACCGCATTCGCCAGAATGATCGGAAGCGCCCAGAGCAGCAGACCGTAAATCAGCCACAGCGTCACTCCGGAAGCAAACGTCAGCAGCATTCCCCAGGAGAGGTCATCGCAGCGTTTCGTGCTCCACGCTTTGTATACCTGCGGGACAAACGAAAGCGTTGTCAATATTCCAGCAACGAACCCAAGCATGGTGGTAAAACGCATTGATGATTCCTGCTCCCGGCGAAAAATATCATGAGCTGATCAGCTCCAGCTTCCATTGTGTCTCATATTTCTTTTCTTGTGGGCAGGCGAGAAGGGAAAACCCGCGGTAGCGGCAGCATTATCGCTTTGTTTGATCCAACCATTTCTCGATGTGGTCGGGCGGCGTCCAGTTCGACAGGCGTTCGAGTATCCCGGAAGGCGTGGATGCCACCAGGACTAACTGGCTGTTTTCCGGACGCACAAATTGCTCGTCCACGGCATGGTCCAGCGTGGCCAGGAAGCCATCCCAATATCGCTCGACGTTCAGCAAACCGCACGGCTTCTTTTGAATCCCTAGCTGTGACCATGTCACGGCTTCGCAGAACTCTTCCAGCGTTCCGTAGCCTCCGGGCAGCGCGATGAAAGCATCCGAGAGGTCGGCCATCATCGCTTTGCGCTGGTGCATGGTTTCGACCACGTGAAGCTTGGTAAGGCCACGATGGCCGATTTCACGGCGAATCAGCGAGTCGGGCATCACGCCGATCACTTCGCCGCCCTTGCCCAATGCTGCATCGGCGACCGCGCCCATCAGTCCAACGGAGGCACCGCCAAACACCAGACCGATGCCACGCTCCGCCAGCAACTCGCCCAGCCGATGCGCGGCCTCTTTGTAAGCCGGACGCGCGCCGAGGGACGAGCCGCAGAAAACGCAGATGCGTTTCAGTCTGTTCACAGGAGTTTCAACGTACCACCCCGCGGAAGTAGTAAATGGCAATTAGCAAAATCGGCCCAATCGCACATGATCTCGCGACATTGCTGTGCTCTGTGAAAGACAGAGCTAATTGCCCAGTGCTAACTGCTGGCATTCCTACTTCATGGCGAAGAACTTATCCACATCGGCATCCACCGTCGGCAAGGCCAAGGCCTGCTGACGAAGATTCTCAAAGATAATGCTGGTCAGATAGCGTTCACCGAAGTCCGGTACGATTACCACGATCAGCTTGCCGTTGTTTTCCGGCCGCGCCGCTACTTTCAGCGCCTGCGCCACGGCTGCACCGCCTGAGATGCCAATGAAAAGACCCTCTTCCCTCACCATTTTCTTGGCCATCTCCACCGATTCGTCCAGCGTTGCGGTCAGCACTTCGTCGATCAGGTCCCGGCGCAGCACATCCGGCACAAACCCTGTGCCGATCCCCTGGATCTTGTGCGGTCCCGGCTTGCCTCCGGAGAGTATGGGAGAATCCGCCGGCTCTACGGCAACAACCTTGAAGCCTGGCTTCTTCGGCTTGATGAACTCGGCCACGCCGGTCAAAGTTCCGCCGGTGCCAACGCCGGAAACCAGAATATCGGCTTTGCCGTCAGTGTCGTTCCAGATTTCCGGGCCAGTCGTCTCACGATGGATCTTGGGATTAGCTGGGTTAGCAAACTGCTGCAGGATCACAGAATTCGGAATCTCCTTCTGCATCTCATTGGCTTTGGCGATGGCGCCTTTCATCCCCTTTGGTCCGGGCGTCAGCACGATCTCCGCACCAAATGCCAGCAGTATCACGCGCCGCTCCAGGGTCATGGTCTCCGGCATTACCAGAATCAGCCGGTAGCCTTTTGCCGCGGTGGCAAATGCAATGCCGATGCCGGTATTACCGCTCGTCGGCTCGATAATCACGGTTTTGCCCGGCTCAATCTTGCCCGCTTTCTCGGCTTCCTCCACCATACTCACGCCGATGCGGTCCTTAACGCTGTGGCAGGGGTTAAATCCTTCCAGTTTGGCCAGCACGGTTGCGCCCATGCCGGCAGTGAGTTTGTTGAGTCGCACCAGCGGCGTGCGGCCTATCGTCTTGGTAATATCCGAATAAATATTCATGTCTCTCCACCTTTTATCGTTTCATCGTGCCGAAGACTCAGGCGTCCCGCGAGAGGCCTATAAGATTAAATAAGAAGGCCAAAGGAAGCAAAATATTTGCGCGGCCATCGGTGCTTTTTTTGCAAGAAATTAAAAGTGGGCCTCGCTGATGCAGAATCTCTGGCCCGAGCCACAACCTGGTGGGAAGAATTGACCGGGAGCGGCGGTGAAGGCATGGTCGTCAAACCTCTGGAATTCATCGCAACTGGACGTCGTGGATTGATCCAGCCTGCGTTGAAATGCCGTGGACGAGAGTACCTGCGCATCATCTACGATCCGGAATACACCACTGCGGAAAATCTGGAACGCCTGCGCGCACGTGGCCTGGGAGCAAAGCGCTCTTTGGCGTTACGAGAGTTTGCTCTCGGCGTGGAAGCGCTGGAACGGTTTGTCCGGCTGGAACCGCTGCGGCGCGTGCATGAGTGCGTGTTTGGCGTGCTTGCCCTGGAGAGTGAACCTGTAGATCCCAGGTTGTAAGGCAATTACGGAGCCGACAGCATCAGCGCACGGCTGCCGCACAGCCTTACTCTTGAAACATTGCCATGATCTCCGCGGCGGCATGGCCTTGGTGAAGCAACTGCGCCATCGTGTGCATAGAACGATCGATATGGTTAAAGAAGTGTTTGTACGCGGCGCAAAGATAGTTCAGGCCGTCTTCACCATCCGGAGTTTTAATGAACCGATGCTTCGGGCATTCTCCGTTGCAGGCGAAACGAACTTCACACTTCCGGCAATATTGCGGCAGAAGATCAACCTTGTCGCTGCCAAATTTCATCTGCTCCCTTGAGCTGACCATTTCGCCCAGGCTCTGGTTCATCACATTACCCAGACGGTATTTCGGATATACGTAATGGTCGCAGCTATAGACATCGCCGTTGTGCTCCATGGCCAGCGCCACGCCACATTTTTCCGCGAAGACACAGAGCGATGAGCCCAGCCCCATCCAGTTGCCAAGCGCAACGTCGAACAACTGCACAAATGTCTGACCCACGTCTTTGCGCACCCATTCATCAAAAATCGCGCATAAGAATTTTCCATACTGTCTGGCTTCAACACTCCACGCCGTGACCGGGGATTGATTGTCGTCTCTCTGCTCTAAGTCCGGAGGCGCAGCGAAATCAAGACCCAATGCCTTGGTCTGGGCCGAAGGCTGACGTTCCACCAGCGGAATGAACTGGATGAACTGACTGCCGATTTCTTTGAGAAAACGATACACCGCCAGCGGTTGCCGCGAGTTCGTGCGGTTGACCACCGTCAGCGTGTTGAAATCAACCTTGTTCTTCTTTAATAGCTCAAGCCCGCGCATGACGGCATCGAACGTCGGCGTCTGTCCTTTATCTACACGGTATTTGTCATGCAATGCACGCGGGCCGTCTATCGATAGACCGACCAGAACTTTGTTCGCGGCAAGAAACTCACACCACTCGGTGTCAAGTAATGTGCCATTGGTCTGTAGCGCGTTGGAAATCGTTTTTCCGCCGGCATACTTCTGCTGCAAGCGTACGGCTTTTCTGAAGAATTCCACACCCAGCAAGGTTGGCTCACCGCCCTGCCAGGCAAAATTGATCTCCGGCACAGGCTGGTCCTGGATATATTGACGAACATACTCCTCAAGCACTTCGTCGCTCATCCTCCACTCATGTTCCTCGGGATAGAGCTTCTGTTTTTCAAGATAAAAGCAGTATTTGCAGTCCAGATTGCAAATTGGGCCAATGGGCTTGGTGAGAATATGGAAGCCGCTGCCCGTGAGAAGTGGATGGTCTTTGTTCACTACGTCGATGAGAATAGCACTGCCCTGGTGTTGATTGCCGCTTTTTCCCGCCGCATACTTTTTCACACCGCGATCGATGATAAGATTTTGGGCATCTTATGGACCGCATCACGCGCAGAAAATTCCTGGGCCAGGTTGCCGGCACGGCGGCGACGGCTTCACTGTCCTATCCGGCATTTGCGGGACTCTCGAAATCCAAGCCTAAGCTGAACGTCCTTTTCCTGATGTCCGATGACATGCGCGTGGAGCTGGGGTGCTATGGCAGCATGTTTCACGCCCAGACGCCTAATCTCGACGCGCTCGCCAAATCGGGTGTCCGCTTTGACAGGAACTACTGCCAGTTCCCACTGTGTAACCCGTCGCGCTCCTCCATGCTGACAGGCCGTCCGGCAACGAAGACTGGCGTGCTGGGCAACCGCACGGCTTTCCGTGATATTCATCCAAACTGGACCAGCCTGCCGCAACTGTTCCGGCAAAACGGCTACGTCTCTTTGCGCAGCGGCAAGATTTTTCATGGCGGCATTGATGACCCGCAAGCCTGGGACCAGGCTGATGCCCAGACCGCGGAGGGAGAATCCGGTACCGGCGGCGCAGGCGGTAAGAACATGGTCCTTCCAGCCGGCCCAGCGCCGGAGAAACCGGCTGATGCCGCGGCGACGCTTCCGCAGGACCTGAGCCGCGCGGCCTACTCCGACCGTATTGTTGTCTTGGACGGCAACGGTGAAGGCAACGGCGACTATCACACCGCCGACCGAACCATTGAGCATCTGCGCAAGAATAAAGACCGGCCATTTTTCATTGGCTGCGGATTTGTCAAACCACACAGCCCGCCATCGGCGCCGCAAAAATTCTTTGATCTGTATGACGTAAACAAGCTCGCGCTGACCCCGGATTTCGCCTCCTGGCCCACCGTGCCATCCGGGTTCCCCAGCGCGGCAATACGCAAACGCAACGCCGACCTCTTCATCGGACGCACCGCGAGCGCCGCCGAAGCCCGCGAGGTCATACGCGCTTACATCGCGTCGATTTCGTGGGTGGACTGGAACATCGGACGGGTCCTGGGTGAGCTTGATCACCTGGGATTGCGCCAGAACACCATCGTGGTCTTCGTGGCCGATCACGGGTATCAACTTGGCGAAAAGGGAAAATGGTCCAAGGCGGGATCGCTGTTTGAGATGGGAACGCGTGTGCCCATGCTCATCTCGGCTCCCGGCGTCAAAGGCAATGGCCAGTCCTGCCTGCGAACCGTTGAGTCGCTCGACATTTATTCAACCATAGCGGAGTTATGCAGTCTGCCTCTCCCTGAGGGCGTTGAAGGTAAGAGCCTGGTTCCGTTGCTCAATCGCCCGCAGGCAGAGTGGGGCCGCCCGGCCTACAGCGTCTGGAGCGAAGATGGCGAAAGCCTGCATGGCGTAGCCGTGCGCACAGAAAAATTCCGTTACGCTGAGTTTGGAGCCGAAGGCAAGAACGGCGCGATGTTGTTTGATCCAAAAGCCGATCCGCTGGAGATGAAAAACCTCGCCGACGACAAACAATATACCAAGGTGTGCACAGAGTTGTCGGCGCTTACTAGGAGCTATGCGGCTAATCTAGGAAAAGCGTAGTGCGTCTTAGTGAAAGTCGAAAACCGTGCTACTTTCCACCTCAACCGGCTGATCCAGGATTAGAAATGGTCGGAACCGGAACTGGCGCACCGCTTCCACGGACGGCTTGCGCAGTTCCACAGGTCCATCCACTGCTTCAGCCTGGATTACGCTGCCGTCTTTGCCGATTACAAAATTCAGATGGACCGAACCTTGTACTCCGCGCACCCCAGGCGGCAAGGACGGTGTCATGGTTGAAGTCTGGTATTCATCCATCATGATGCCGGAAGAGATGGCAATTCGTCCGCCGAGTGGACCGGTGCTTCCTGCGAGTGGCATGAACAAGTCGTCGTTGATCTGGGAAAGAGCCTCCAGGTGATCCACGTGGATTTTAAGAAAAGCTTTTCCGCCGCGTGTGACCGCAACGTCACGCGCCACATATCGGCCCTGGAATTGAACAAAGTTGTTATAGCTGGTTTCATCCCATCTCCCGCGAGTGTACCGAAGCATCACGGTGTTGGGCTCGAAGCAGAACTTGGGCAAACTGTCGGAACCAATGACGGGAATGTGGAGACTATCTGTTCGGAGAAGAATGACGCAAGGAAGTTTTCGCTTTGCTATCCCGATTTCTCTTTTTTCAAGCCGCGAGCTATCCGCGTTCAGGCGCACCGCGTACAGAGGGAGCAGAGCCTCGTTGGTCATTTGGTGCTCTATTGGATTCAACCAACGCTGATCGCCGCTGCGATAGAGGCCTGACTCGTTGGCGACATCTGTCTGCGTTAACGCGTCGCCAGTGTAACTTCGTTTGAACTTTTTGGGGCCAACATAGAACTCCTCTAAGGTCCCGCTATGGACTTTGTCTCCATCCCCGTCAAATTGGTCGTACCTGATTACCACATGCCAGGGCTTGGCGGTGAGAAAGTCCAATCCATTCATGGCAGCGGCCAGTTGGAGAATATCATCGGCTTTTTGAGGGACCTGTACAACTGGAAGGGCGGTACTTTCAGCTGGCTCCTGGCTCTTCGCTTTGGAGTTTGCCGCTTGTCCGTGCAGCCCTGGCGCAAGCATTAAAGCTAGTGAGAAGAACACCCACGAAGGTGAAAAGGCTTTGCACGTTTCAGACCAAACCATGCGCCCCTCCGAGCAACAAATTATTTCGCCCCTTACTGTAACAAACTGCCATTCGGGTCTTCCACTTCCTTCTCTTGCAGCACAACGGCGGAGGCCACCTTGTCGTCGGCCTCGAGGTTCAGCAGACGGACGCCCTGGGTTGACCGGCCTGCTTCGCGGATGGTCTTGGTGTCAATGCGGATGATCTTGCCGAACTGGCTGATCAGCATGGCTTCAGAGGTTTCATCCACCAGCATGATGCCAACCACCTTGCCGTTGCGCGCCGTGGTCTTGACGTTGATTACGCCCTTGCCGCCACGCGATTGCAAACGGTATTCCTCTACTGGTGTGCGCTTGCCGTAGCCTTGTTCGGTCACGCTGAGGATCAGGCTGGGAAGAGATTCTGCGCCTTCTTTGCCTTTGCCGTCGACTTTCTTTTCATCTTTCTTTTCATCCTTCGGTGTAACCGCAACGCCGACGATGTAATCGTTCTTGTCCAGGTCCATGCCGCGGACGCCATAGGCTGGGCGTCCCATGGAGCGTACATCTTCTTCATCAAAGCGGATGGCCTGGCCTTCATGCGAGGCCAGGAAGACGATCTGGTTGCCGTCGGTCAGGCGGACAGCCACGAGCTCGTCATTCTTCTCAATGCCGATGGCAATAATGCCGCGCGACATCACGTTGCTGAAATCCTTGACCGGAGTTTTCTTGACCGTGCCGTTACGTGTAGCAAAGAAGATGTAGCGGTTTTCTTCTTCCAGGTTGCGCACTTCCAGCAGCGTGCGCACGGTTTCACCCGGCTGCAATGCCACCAGGTTGCCAAAGTGCTTGCCCTTGCCAGCGGCGCCCACGTCCGGCACTTCATAGACCTTGAGCCAGTAGACGCGTCCGGTGTTGGTAAAGATCAGCAGGTACGAATGCGTGGAGGCGCTGAAGAGGTATTCCACAAAATCTTCTTCACGCGTCTTCATTCCGGTGCGCCCGGTGCCGCCACGCCGCTGCTGACGATACGTTGAGACCGGCGTACGCTTGAGATAGCCGCTGTGCGAGACGGTCACGATGACTTGTTCGTCGGCAATCAGGTCTTCCAGCGTGATCTCGGTTGATTCGTCGGTGATCTCGGTGCGGCGTTTGTCTCCGTACTCTTCCTTAACTTCCTGAAGTTCCTTCACGATGATGCCGCGCAGCTTTTTGTCTGAGGCCAGAATCGCTTCGTATTCGGCGATCTTGCCCCGGATTTCTTCCAACTCTTTCAGGATTTCTTCGGTGGAAAGACGGGTCAGGCGATAGAGCTGCAATTCCAGGATGGCGTCGGCCTGGCGGGATGACAGTTGGCCTTCCGCGCCGCCCACTTTTGCCTGGATCTGTTTGTCGACAATCTTGAACTTGGCCGCCAGCAGGTTTTCTTTGGCTTCCTGACGCGAGCCGGAGCCGCGGATGATTTTGATAACGGCATCGAGATTATCCAGCGCGATCTTGTAGCCTTCCAAAATGTGCTCACGCTGGCGGGCCTTTTCCAGCAAGTAAGCGGTGCGGCGGCGTACCACGTCCACGCGGTGATCAATGAAATGCTGGATGGCCTTGACCAGCCCCATCTCTTTGGGCTGGCCGTTGACCACGGCCAGAAAGATCATGCTGAAACTTTCTTGCAGTGATGTGTGCTTGAAGAGCTGGTTCAGGATGATCTGCTCTTCCGCGCCGCGCTTCAACTCCACCACAATGCGCATGCCGTCGCGGCCGGATTCGTCGCGCACGTCGGAGATGTCGTCAATGACTTTGTCATTCACCAGTTGGGCGATGCGCTCCACGACTTTGGCTTTGTTGACCTGGTAGGGAATCTCCGTCACGATGATCGATTTGCGGCCTTGTGACATGTCTTCAATAGCGGCCTTGGCGCGCATCATGAAGCGTCCGCGGCCATGGGTATAGGCGGCCTCAATACCGCTGCGGCCATAGATATAAGCGCCGGTGGGGAAGTCTGGCCCCTTGACCACTTTCAATATTTCGTTGAGCGTGGTCGCGGGATTGTTCACCAGCATGATGGTGGCTTCCACGATCTCCGCGAGATTATGCGGTGGAATTTTTGTGGCCATGCCGACGGCAATTCCGTCGGACCCATTCACCAGAAGATTGGGAATGCGCGTGGGTAAAACGTCGGGTTCAACTTCACTGTCGTCATAGTTGGGATGGAAGTCGACGGTTTCCTTATCGAGATCTTCGAGAAGCCCGGTGGAAACCGCTGCTAGTTTGGCTTCGGTATAACGATCGGCCGCAGGCGGGTCACCATCGACCGAGCCGAAGTTGCCCTGGCCGAACACCAGGGGATATCGCATGCTCCAGGTCTGCGCCAGCCTCACCAACGCATCGTAAACGGCGAGGTTACCGTGCGGATGATATTTACCCATCACGTCGCCGACGATGCGGGCGCATTTGCGCGTAGCTTTGTTGGGTTGAAGACCCATCTGTTGCATGGTGTAAAGAATGCGTCGGTGCACCGGCTTAAGCCCGTCACGCACGTCCGGCAGAGCACGACCGATGATCACTGACATCGAGTAGTCGAGATACGACCGGCGCATCTCATCTTCAATGTTGATGGGCACGATGCTGGCTGCGCCAGGAGCACCGGGAGGAAGTCCACCGTCGCCGCCAGGCGGGGTTAATGGGAGTTCTGGATTTTTATCGTCAGCCATGGTTTATCTCGCCTCTAAAGCCGGTCAATTCGTGCACACCGCCAGCAAAACCGGCAGCCCTTATGCGGGCGCCGGAATGTCACTAAATAGCTGCATTTACAAGAAGTTATACACCGGGAGAGTACAGATAATTATAGCACAGAAAAGCGAGGCGTCGGAGCTGCGGAAAAACCTTTGCAACACGGAGGAAATGAGGAAGCGGAGGGACTGAATGGATGCACTAAATCTCGCTTTAGCAGCGCTCTTCTTGCGTACTTTGGTGCTTCGTCCCTCTGCTCCCCGAGTCGTTTCTCAAAGCTATGGCAACTTCACGCTGATGCCGCGATCGTCGTTCGCTTTGAGTGTGGCCGCCGAGTCGATCTCATCCAATTGGATTTTTCTCAGAGTCTTGCTGGAGAAATCAAACAGTGCCTGGCCCATGATGGCGAAGTTTCTGGTCTCAATCTGATGTCCGTCTTTGAAGATGAAAACGGCGGCGGGTGTTCTGTCTTCTTGTTTAGGTGTAGGTGCGGCTGTGCTGTTCTCTTCGTCGTCGCGGCGGGGTTGCTTTTTAACGCTTGGCGCCGGCTGTGAACGTGCTTTCTCGCGAGAATCAAGATAGTGTTCGCCGTAGCGGGCCTGCTCCTGCCGTGCCTGGTCCTGCCGAGCCATTGCATCGCGTGCACCTTGCAGATAGGCGTCACGCAGAGCATCTTCACTGCGATCAGACTCTGGCGCTGCGCCTGCGCCGGGATCACCTTGAGATTGCGGAACTGATGGATCAGCGACCGACGAATATGGGTCTCCGCCATCTGTGTAGATCGGATAGAAAACCGGCAGCGGCACAACTATCGGACGCCGCGTATGGCTGCCAAACCGGCGCACCGGGCCGCGCGGACGGAAGACCGGGCGAACCACTCCAGAAGACCGCTGTGTTGGCGAAACCACGCTCGAAGGTACGCCGTGCAACTGTCCGTCAGCCGTGGGCGAGGTTACGGAAGCCGGAGGTCCATGGCCGATAAGCTGTGCTTGTGAAACTTGCAGCGCAAATGCCAGAAATGCGGAGAACAAAACCGGTCGTGACATAGGACACCTGCTGGGGACTCTCAATATCATGATAAACCCTGCCACCCATGGTTTAAACCTGAATTTGATGGATCCAGCGGTTCAGGTCTATCAATGCCAGAACGATCCTGAGCGCCAAACCTGCAAGCAAAATTGCCGCCACGGAGCGCCGAAAACTGGTTTCCAGAAAGTCGGCCGCAATACCGCCGATGAAAATAAACATGAAGCTCAGTCCCAGGGTGGCGTTCCACACGCGGATGGCGGGAACCAGAGAAAACAGCAGGACCGCGCTAAATGCCGTAATCAGCGGGGCGCTGTTGCCGAAGTAGCGGGCGCGCGTCCAGCTTCCGTACGCGGTAAGTGCGACAATAAAAAACCCGCCCAGCACGTAACCATCTGTAAACACAAACCATAGGCCTTTGAGCAAATCCAGCGTAGGCTTCGGCGTGATCAAGCTGTGGAAGCCCAGAAGTGTGGCGCCGGTCAGCCAGCTAACGACGCCGAGAACCGCCAGGCCAATCGCGGAAGCACCGCCCAGGACAATCAGCACGGACCGGCGGCGTCCTGGAGCCAGGTAAATCATGAAAGCGAATGCCAACAAGACCAGGGTGAAGGACCACAGCGCGGTCGAAAGAGCAAAGCCGATGGAAAGACCAAGAATTCCGATCCTGGGCACCCACTTACGTGGCGGGGCATAAAGGGTATGCGCCACCCCGATGGCTGTATAGATCATCCCAAGGCCGCTCCAGGCAAGAATGATCTCCGGACCAATGTTGCTGCTGATCTTGATCATCGCCGGCGAAGAACAGTAGAGTACCAGAGCCACGTAACCGCCTGCGTCGTCAAAGAGGCGACGCGCCACCCACCATAAAGCTCCGCCCAGCCACACGCCGAAGATCATGAACGGAAGCCGAACCAGCCAGGGCCGGGGGATCGCCAGAGCGGAACTCAAAAAAGAGGGACCGTAAGCCCTGGCGGCTGCGATCGCCCGCAACGGTAGAGCGGCAACCCACTCGGTAAAAGGCGAGCTACCGCGGTATTGCTGCCCGGACGGCGGAGCAAAACCTGAATTAATGTATTGATACTCCAATTCAGAAAACTTTCGCCCGCGCGCCACCCAAAGGCACTGGGCAAAGAACACCAGCAAAATCAGTCCAGCATAGATCTGCGGCCGGCCAACTCTGAACTCTCTTATGATCTGGAACATGAAGCCACATTTGTATCATGCAGGCAGGCGTCGTGTTCGCGCAACCCAAGTGGTATCAACGCGGGCCTGAACATGCGTCCGGGCCCCCCTGCATGTTCATGAAAGCAAGCACCCGGCAGCGCCGGGAGGCGGGCGGTTCATAGCGCTGCGCTAACACATGTACCTGCCTTGAATCATTAAAAGGCGCTAATACGGGGCATCGTCAGCATCGAAACAGCTTAATATTCTGGTTCTTTTGCCGATGAGTATTGGAGGAGCAATGATGGGAAACGCAGAGAATGAAAACCTTTCAACCCGTGTTCGACGGGCTCTGGAAGACCTGACAGGAATCCGCCAATCTTTGCTTTCCATGTCCGAACAAGCAGGTGGGGAAGCCCTGTCCTCCGACCAGGGCCTGGATCTGGAACTGGCAGGCGAACTCAAGAGCATGGTGGATGCGCTGCGCCGGCTCCTGTGGGCATACATTGAGGCCCTTTCCGCGAAGTCGGGCCGGGACCCGCTCGAAGTTCTGAGCTGGTACAAAATGGAGCTTGCGGTGGAAATGCTGCGGAGCGTCCGGCCGCGCTCGATGTCCGAAATAGCCCCTACATCCGAACTTCAACAACTAATCAACAGCGCGCTGGTGATCGCTTCCCAATACTCAACAACCGACCGCCGCTGCTGAGCGCAGCCTTACCAACTACAGTCGTCTAGCAACGGCTTCTCTGGTACAGTTTCCTTCTCAAGGAGAAAAATGGAGCCGGAGACTTCATCCACGAACGGCGGTCCCCATCCTCTCACTTTTATTTTTTTCAACGAACACAAACTGCGCCCTGGGTGGCGCCTGCTGATTTTTGTGGGGATGTTATACGGAATTTTTTCACTGCTTCGCTGGGGACTCTCCCATGTGAACCAGTCAAACCAGGCTGCCTCTCCATCCGGCATTGCCGTTCCGATCACGTTTGCACTGGGCGAGCTCATACCGTTTCTGTTGCTCCTCTTTGCCACCTGGGTAATGAGCAAGGTGGAAAAAAAGAAGCTCGGGGAATACGGCCTTCCGCTCCAGCCATCGGCCTTGGGGCGCTTTTTTCGCGGCTATGTTCTCTGGGGCTTTCTTCCTCTTTCTTTCCTGCTGCTGGTCTTGCGTAGCCTGAAAGCTTTCTATTTCGGCGGCCTAGCCCTGCACGGGATGGAGATGGTCTATTGGGCGATCATCTGGGCGACGGTATTTTTTCTGGTCGGTCTTTTCGAAGAATATGCATTCCGTGGATACCTGCTCCACACTTTGGCGGAAGGAGTCGGCTTCTGGCCGGCAGCGATCATCATGGCTATACCTTTTGCCTTGCTCCACATGGGGAATGCCGGTGAAACACGCCTTGGAATTGTAGCTGTGGTGTTCTTTGGTATATTTGCCGCGGCAACACTGCGCGCGACGGGAAATCTCTGGCTGGCGGTGGGCGCTCACGCCGGATGGGATTGGGCCGAATCGTATTTTTATGGCGTGAGTGACAGCGGAACGGTCCTGCCCGGTCATCTGCTCAATCCGCACAGTGCCGGCCCAGCCTGGCTCAGCGGCGGCAGTGTTGGCCCGGAAGGCAGCGTTTTGACGCTGATTTTCTGGGGACTGATGACCGCGGGAATCCTCTTGTTTTATGAGAAACGCCGCAAAGTAGTATCCATGGTCTCAGCGACCCCACCCGAGGAACCGGCGCAGCGAACGCCCTTAGGCTTTTGAAGAAGCCTGCGGAGACTCAGGACCTGTGCCTTTCTTGCGGAACATGGCACGCATGAGCCGGGCGGCTTTTCGCAGCACATACCAGCAGGCGGCAGCCAGAATAAATATCGTCACGCCCCACAGCACTACAAGCGGCAGATTAACCACAAGCCAGATCAGGAAGTCAGCAAAGCTCGTAAGCGATTCCAAAAACTCCTTGAAAGCCGATTTGATGCTCGCTCCTAGCGCCCAGTGTGAGTCGCCGGAACCTTGCGCAAACAAGTGAACGTCTATCTGCGCCATGTCGATCTGGTCTTTGAGATGACGGAATTCAGCGTCGGCCTGCTCGATCTGACCACGCACCTCGGATAGCTCCTTGGTCACGGCCAGAACATCCGGAACCGTGTGCGCCTTCTTCATCACCTCCAGAAACTGCTGCTCTTCCGCACGCAGATTGCGCAAACGTGATTCTCGATCAATGTACTGCTTGGATACGTCGGCGGCAGTTACGCTGTCTTCTTTGACTCGAAGTGCTAAGTCGCGAAGCTTGGCCCGCACTGCCTCGAAGCGCTCGCTGGGAATGCGCAGAGTGATCTTGGCTGAATTCTCTTCCAGCGTTGAGGACTCTACAAACCCCTTCTCGGACGCAGCCAGGGCCTCGATCTTTTTTTGAGTTTCCGCGCAGTTTGCCACCAGCAAATCAAGTTGCGCTTTGTGGATTATCTTCGGCCCATCGGCCTGAACTGCGTCGATGGTCATGTTCTCCGACACCATATCGCCGCCCGAACTGCTTCCCAAGCGCGCTTGCGGATAAAAGTAACGTGAGGAAGCAGGAGCTCGTTTCAATCCCGACCCATTGAAAATGAAAACCGCCAATAGCAACACAAGCATCCCCAAACCAAGGGCAAAGCCCTTCCACAAAGTTGGGTTCTTGAAGGGGAGTATCCGGTTAAAGGCAGAAGAACTCATGCTTTTTCCTCATTCGCGACATACCAGGGTGATTTGCTGCACATAGAATGCGCCTACAAGTTGATCTTGCATCGGGATAGGGGAAACGGTCACCCGTTCTCCCCTCCCACACCACCGTACATGCGGGTCCGCATACGGCGGTTCGGCGGGTTGAGCTAAGTTCGAACAGCCAGCGAAGGAAGTCCCAACGAGGCCAGGAATATTGTCGGCAAAGCAATATTCAGCGCAGGGCTTTTACCAAGCCGCCATGGACCGTGCGAGCTGCCAGCAGTTTGCGCTGCCAAGTCCCGTCCCACTCCACGGCGTCTCAGTTCAGCGTAACGAGTCGAGCCACGTTTCCATTGTTTCCAGAGCGTCGCTCGGATTCGCCGCTGTATCCATTGCGCCAGCTTGGCCAACACCGAAGGCGTCTCACAGAAGCCGAAGTAACTTTGCCATCCTTGCAGATAGGCGATCAGTTCCTTCATTTGCCTTTTGTGGACTCCCTTCGTCCGTCGTGTCAGTTCCCGGACTCGTTGCTTGAATCGCAGAATCGCCTTCGGAGCAATGCGTCGCCTCGCCTGCCGTTCTGCGGTGAAGCTAAAGCCCAGAAACTTCCTTTCCTGGGGTCGTGCCACCGCGCTCTTCTCTGCGTTGACCCGGAGCTTGAGACGCTGCCACAGAAAACCCGTGATGCTTGCCATCACTCGTTTCCCCGCTGCCCGGCTGCGCACGTAGATATTGCAATCATCCGCGTACCGCACGAAGCAGTGTCTGCGTCTCTCTAACTCTTGGTCCAGCTCGTCCAACACGATGTTCGACAACAGCGGAGACAGCGGCCCGCCTTGCGGCGTTCCCTCCTCCGTCG